>JABAOD010016555.1_pt1 | contig 21804 bp, 16 predicted proteins | sample 7062151 | NCBI WGS metagenome assembly JABAOD01 (sample SAMN14538626, study PRJNA623070) | marine sediment metagenome | biome: marine biome [ENVO:00000428]; feature: marine pelagic biome [ENVO:01000023]; material: deep marine sediment [ENVO:00002113] | place: India: Gulf of Khambhat ... | reverse complement strand
CAGGAACATCGATCACGGCATTCTCGTCGGCATGTACCAGGGTCAGTGCGCCTTCGGGACCGTCCCATGTTCCGTGTTGCGGATCTTCCAGTAACGGACGAACACTGAAGCCGTCCAGTGAGGCTCCGTTCTCGTTCTTTCGGGTATCGCCCTCGAGTCCGGCAAGGTCGACGAGTGTGGGATACAGATCGATCAATGCGATCGGCTGTTCAACGACGCCTCCGGCCTTTGCAATACCCGGGGCCCTCACAACAAACGGAACGCGGGTGCTCTCTTCCCAAGGCGAGTTCTTGAACAGGAAATTCTTTTCGCCCATGTTCCAGCCGTGATCGGAGACCAGCACTATTATCGTATTGTCCCTGATCGAGCTGTTGTCAATCGCGTCGATGATCGTGCCGACATTTTCATCGACTGCTGCCACACTTGCCAGGTAGGCTTGGGTGAAGGCACGAAGCCCTTCGCCTTGTTCCGGATAGGATGCTTCCAGCCAGCGGAAATATCTCAGCCCTTTGACGTCTGCATCGAATACGTCCGAGTAATGGGTGTCTTCTGCATCGCCGGGTTTAATGGTTGGCAGCTCGACGGAATTGATCGGGAACATGTCGAAATACTTCTGCGGCACATGCAGTGGCGTGTGCGGACGAATGAAACCGACCGCGAGAAACAGCGGCTCATCGTTGCCTTCCTCGGCATGGGCCCTGATGCGCTCTGCAGCCCATTCAGCGTTGAGTTCGTCCGGAGTGAGATCGCGGTCCTCCTCGCTGGCGTAGCGCATTGGAGTGTTTTTCCAGCCCCTGGAGTAGACCCATCCGCTCAGAGGGTCGCCATCATCCGCGAAGGGGACGTCTGCCAGCGACGCATAGGACCCGTCGACGGGCCCGATGGTGCTAAAGGGTTCAGGAACTGAAGGGTGGGCGATGGTCTTCTCTCCGTCATGAACAAACGGGCCATAGTCGGTCTGGTATTTGAACTCATCCCAGACCTCGCGGTGGAAGTGGTGCATCAGCTTGCCGGAGCCGGCGACGTGATAACCGTTGTCGCGAAAATGCTCCATGAGAGTCTTGCTGTTCTTCAGCACCGGGTTTGTCGCCCAATCGTCCCAGAAAAGGTTTTTCGACGTGTGCGGGTAAATGCCTGTCAGGAAGCTTGAGCGTGACGGCGCACAAACCGGGTTGTTGCTGTAGGCTCGGCGAAAGGCCGCGCCGGACCGGGCCAGCTCATCGATATTCGGGGTGATGCTCTGCGGATGTCCGGTCTGGCCGGGAATGCCGGTGGCATAGTCATTGAGGTCATCAATTACGATTAATATGACGTTGGGTCGAGGTTCCTCAGCTGCGCAACCCGCAAGGAACAGCGACAGTAGAAATGCGATCAGTACTCTGGGGAAGCGATTCATATCCAGTGATAACCTCTTGATCCGGCCTGCTGCAGCGTCTAGTCTGGCTAAATTAGCAGATATATCAGACAATTTCTCTACAAATGAGTCGCACTGATATTGCTGAGCAGGCCAGGAAATGCAGGATATGAACAAACGTCGGGTTTTGTTTGCTTTTTTACCGCAAGGCTGTGCTGCGCAAACGCCGGATTACAGGCTCAATCAGGCCGATGAGTTTGAATAGGACGGCATCCTCGATCCGGAGGATTGGATGTATGAGGAAGCGTGGAACCCGCCTGTTGGCCTTGCTTTTTCTGGCACTGATGCAGGCATCCTGTGGATCGACTGAGCCGTCCCGCCCTCCCAACGTCGTCTGGATCGTTTCCGAAGACAACTCCATGCACTATCTCAGTCACTTTTTCGAGGGTGGCGCAGAAACACCGAACATCGAAAGCCTCGCGACCGCAGGACTGACGTTCCGGCACGCGTTTTCGAATGCTCCCGTGTGTTCGACGGCGCGGACGACATTGGCCACGGCGAGCTATGCGCCCCGCATCGGCGCGCAACACCACCGGAGATTTAAGCCGGCCGTATTGGCGGCCAAGCAGCGCCTCTTCCACGAATACCTCAGGGACGCGGGCTATTACGTCACTAACCATACAAAGACTGATTACAATGTCGAGGTTGGCGAGACCTGGAACGACACTTCCGATTCAGCGTCTTGGCGCAACCGTCCCGACGAAGGGCAGGCGTTCTTTCACTTCGTTTCCCTGTCGCAGTCCCACGAAGGGAGGCTGCATTTCGGCCGGAATGTTCCTGAATCGAAACCGACAGATCACGATCCCGACGAAGTAAGCGTCGCGGATTACCTGCCGGACACGCCGCTCTCCCGGTACACGCACGCGTTCTATCTCGATCGGATGCAGGAAATCGACGGGCACGTCGGGCGGATCGTGGCGGACCTGGAGGCGGATGGTCTACTCGAGGACACGTTCATTTTCTATTTTAGCGATCACGGCGGCGCATTGCCGCGAAGCAAGGGCTATGCTTATGACGCTGGTCTGCACGTGCCGCTCGTCGTGCGTATTCCCGAAAAATACAGGCATCTCGTTGACGCGGAACGCGGTTCGGATGTTTCGGGTTTCGTAGAATTCACCGATTTCGGGCCGACCGTCCTCGCATTGGCCGGCGTGGACTTGCCGGATGGAATCGACGGGCAGCCGTTTCTAGGCAACGGCATCGACATGGATGCGGTCAACGCCCGCGACGAGTCGCTCGGCTATGCCGATCGTTTCGACGAGAAGTACGATTTCGTTCGCACGCTGCGCAAGGGCAGATATCGCTACAGTCGCAACTATCTCCCGTACCTGCCGGATGGCCTCATGAACAACTACCGGTTCGAGATGCTGGCCTACCAGGAATGGCGTGCGCTGTTCGATGCAGGAGAATTGAACGAGATCCAGCGTCAGTTCTTCAAAACCAAGCCGGTGGAGACGCTCTACGATTTGGAGACTGATCCGCACAACATCCGGAACCTCGCGGGTGATCCCTCTTACACGAAGGTGCTTGCAGACCTGAGGGAGCGTCTGCAGGAGCGCTTGAGAGGATTACCGGACCTCGGTTTCTATCCCGAGAGTTACCTGGTGGCCGAAGGCGCCTTATCGGATCCGGTCGCCTTTGGCCAGGCGCGCAAGGAGGAGATCGCCGATCTTATGGCAACAGCGGACCTGGCATTGCTGTCGTACGATTCGGCGCGGCCACGGATCGTTGAGGCGCTGGCCTCGGACAAGGCCATGGTTCGCCTGTGGGCCGTCACCGCAGCTGCGTCATTCGGCAGCGAGGCTGCAGACCTCGAATCCGTGATTGCACCGCTCGCCGATGACTCGTACGACCAGGTACGCAACCGCGTCGCGGATTACTTCGGCGTCGCCGGGGTGAAAAATCCACAACCGTTGCTGGCGGACATCGTGAACAATACCAGCAACCCGGTGGTCGCGATGGAAGCGCTAAACAGCGTCGTGTTGTTCAGTGATTTCTATGGCGACCGCTATCCGGCGGATGTCGGCACGCTCGAGCCGACGGACTCGCCGGATGCGACACGGCGCATGGAGCACCTTCTCAGGTAGTGCGCCATTTTGCAGCGCGGAGCGTTTCTGCCGCGGTCTCGGCGGTCGGATCACGCGCCCCGGCGAGAATTAAAGGCGACTTGGTGCCTCGCCGAATTCTCGTTGAAATCTGGGGAAAGAACCCTTAAGATAAATCATATAAATCTGATTCAGGGTTGACCAAACCGATCCCATATCAACTTTGAGGGGGAGATATGACTTCTATCACACGACCAATTTCGTTGCTCCGAAGGACTTTTATCCTTGGCCTGGCAGCGATCCTGCTTGGCGGCTTCGTTTCTGTTGCGCGGGGTCAGGATCAAGCCGGGGAGGGGCAGATCGGCGAACAAATGCTGCTCGAGGAGATTACGGTTATCGGCGTCCGCTCCAGTATCCAGCGTGCGCGGGAAGACAAACGGCTGGCGACGGAGATCAAGGACTCCATATCCGCAGAAGATATTGGACAATTGCCGGACGACAATATCGCCGNNGCCGAGGCTCTGCAACGTGTCACCGGCATCCAGATGGCGCGTAGTGCTGATGGAGAGGGATCCACGGTACAGATCCGGGGCATCTCCAACAACAATGTGGAACTCAATGGTCAGACCGTTTCCGGAAGTTCCTCAGATCGAAGTATCGATTTTCAGGATATTCCATCCGAACTGTTCTCCGGAATTGAGGTGTTAAAGGCACCGACCGCAGACAGAATCGAAGGATCACTGGGCGGTACCATAAACCTCAAAACACGTCGTCCGCTGGCTGGAAAAAAAGAGCTGGTCGCCTCGGTGACAGGACGGCTCAGATATGCCGAGATCGCGGATGAGTTTGATCCGGATATCAATGCGTTCTTTCTTAAGCAATGGAGAGACACTGCTGCTGGTGACATCGGTGTAATTCTCAATGTCGGTGCACGGACAATTTCCACGGTGAGCGAAGTTTACGGCGGCGGTGATTTCGAGGCGGCCCCGGCTGTCTGGGTTCGTGCTTCAGGCGCCGATACGGCGAGGAATCCTTTCCTTGCTGCAGGCCCCTGGCAATACGATGCAAACATCGACGTAAACGGTGACGGCGTTTCCGATGAAAATGATGTCTTCTATATTCCGAATGGCTTTGGCTTCTTCGAGAATACCCGTACATCGGATCGCATATCGTTCAATGGTACGTTTCAATGGCAGCCGAACGACAATGTCAATATCGCGCTCGATGCCACTGTTAGCGAAGTCGACGAGAACATCACCGGTTCGNNACTGTCAGGTCACTGCCACTGGCATCCGGCAACAATGTCTATAGTCAGCTGGCGGATACCCCCGACCTCGGACCCGTGTACTACATGACGTCGGGGCGTATGGGCGCAATCACCACGCGTATGGGAGCGTCGCCGTCGAATAACGACGTTGAGCGGGAGTCACAGCAGTTTACCTTACGCGGCGACTGGCAGGCTACGGACCGTTTTAACCTGGCGTTTGAGGGTTCGGTCTCGCAGGGAGAGGCGCACACGATCGACCAGGGCGCCCTGATTATGGGTATGGATTGGAATGGCAATGGTGCCCTGAATGCGGGTGACTTCGCGGGCATCGTCGATTTTGACCTCTCGCAAAGCGCCGTGCCGAATGCCACGTTCTATGAGTCGCCTTTCCCGGCGCCTAACTTCGGTGTCACAGAGGTGCAGACAACGCTGACTGCGCTCGATCCGACCGATGTTACCTATGAGAGGCTGGCGTATTTTCAGTTCAACCGTGTCGCAAACGATAGGAAGAACACGGCAGACGCCTTCCGTCTCGATGGGACGCTCGATATCGGGGAATCAGGCATCACGAAATTGAAATTCGGTGCCCGGTTTGCAGAACGTACTTTCGAACGAATCGACTACAATGGTGGTAATCAACGTGGCAACTTCCCGTCGACTCTGGATGATGGGGGCGATCCGAGACAATTCGTCAACATACAGAGAATACGAGTCAATCCCGCGTCAAATTCTGATCCCGATATAGCCGCGGCGTCGAGTTTCTTCCTGTCCTGCCACGCGCAGGCGGGTTATGGCGGATTGCTCTCGGATCAGGGTGGCAATCTTCCAAGAACCTGGACCGGAACTTCCTGCACGCAGGCCGAAATGGCCGCGGCCTTCAATCTGCTCGATATTCGGGCAATTAATCCTGCTACCGGTGTGGCCTATTACGAGCGAACCGGGAACCGATACGAAGTCGGCGAGAAAACGGATGCCCTATACCTGAGCGCCGAATTCCTTAAGGAACTCGGCAGCATGCAACTGTATGGCAACATCGGTGGGCGCTATGTCCAGACTGATACGTCATCGACCGGCTGGTTACAGGATGCAGACGGCGTTCTGAACCTTGTGACCCTGAACGGTGAGTACAACGATTTCCTTCCCAGCCTGAATCTCAACCTCGCGCTCAACGATGAGATGATACTGCGCCTGGGCTTGTCCAAGACAATTGGCCGGCCTGGTCTCGCGCAGATCTCTCCCGGACTCAACCTGTTCCGCAATGATATCGTGCCGGGCTACGACGGCAATGGAACCGCCGGCAATCCGGATCTGGATCCGGTGCGTTCCGACAATATCGATCTGTCCTATGAGTGGTACTACGGTGACGACGGTTTGCTGTCGCTGGCCTATTTTCAAAAGGATCTCGATTCCATCATTGTCCTCGGCAACGACCAGGTAGACCTGCAGCTTGGCGATGAGTTGTTTCTTATTCGAACGTTTGACAACTTTCCGGGAACGAAGATCGACGGGTTTGAGGTCGGGCTAAACCACGCGTTCACGTCTCTGCCTGGCCTGCTCTCCAGCACAGGCATTGTCCTGAATTACACATACACCAATGAAGATAGCGATTTCGTTGACCAGGAAGGAGATCCTGTCCGGCGCCGCCGCTTGTCGTCGAACAGCTACAATGCGATTGTTTACTTCGATAACGATCGGCTGGACCTGCGACTGGCGTATAACTGGCGTGATGCATTTGTGCGTCGTGAGAACGTAAACCTGGGTTTCGCCAGCCCGGACTTCCTTCCGGAATTCGAAGCAGATCGTGGTCAGTTGGACCTGTCGGCGAACTACTCGATTACGGACAACCTCAAAGTCAACTTCTCTGCCGTCAATATTAATGACTCCAAGACGGAGCGTTATATGAAGTACGCAGCGCTGACGAACTACATTGCGTTTGCGGGCCCACGATATAATCTGGGTTTCGTGTATCGATTCTAGGAAGCGCCGTGTTCTGAAGCGCTTCAGAAACAGCGATAATCAGGAAATTATGGGGCCGGTCATCGTATTGATGCCGGCCCCTAATCTTGGTGCTACTGATTCGCCCACCAGCGACTTGGCGCAGAGGTGCACGACGAGATCGAAGGGCCCTTTGCTCCGAAACAGCTCATCGAGGACCGTCGGGTCGAGGACTTTGCCTACGACCAGCTCGCCACACAACACGGTGCCCGGATGTCCCGTAGGAAGGTTGTCGGATGTGACAACCGAGTGACCGTGCTCGGCCGGGAGTTGCACCATCTGCGAGCCGATGTAACCGGCTCCGCAGCAGACGAGGAACTTCACTATCTCGCTCTCAATTTCATTGAGCCCGGAACGGCACCTGGTGAGATGATGCCTTAGTTGTCCCTGATGTCACGTAGACGAGCAGGGCATAGTCGCCCGGTATTGCCGGTGCCTGCAGGAGCATGTCCCGGCCGCCGCCGAGCGGGCCGTCGACGAGCGCACTGCGAGTGTCGCCGCTGGTTTCGAATATCCAGTACGTGAAGCTCAGCGGATCACCTTCGAGGTCGGTGGCATCGACGTGCGCGACGAAGTCCTGTCCTGCACCGAGTGTGATATCGGTGGCGAAGACACCGTCGATAGTGGCAGCGGAGATGACCGGTGCATGGTCAGTGACGTCGTTGCCGGTCCAGTGCCTGTTCAAGGTATCGGCAAATGGGGTCAGGTAGGCGGGCGTCGTGTCGGGGTCCGCGGCAGGGTCCGTGGGCAGCAGTCCGCTGAACCAGGTCTGCGTGTTCTTCTTGAACGGGCCCCAGAGAAAAAACACGCTGCCGACGAGACGGTCATGTTGCGGAAAAACCTCGACGGCATCGAGCAGCCCCTCGACCTTTTGGGCCGGCGTTAACTCCATCGGGTAACCCGAAGCCGAAACCGGCACCGACCAAGGGCCGCGCCAGCCGTATTCGGCGAAGAAGAAGCGCTTCTGCCACTTCGCGTCGATCGCCTGTGCGGTCGTCGACAGCGAATTGGCGCCGTAGGCGTTCGCGCCGTAGATGTCGATATCGGTCGCGTATGCCACGAACAGATCGATATCCGTCGACGCGCGTCCCACGTAGCAACTGATGCGGTCGGGATTGTGACTGTGGATTGTCTGCGACATCGCGTCGATCGTCTGCAGGAACGAGATGCTGAGGTCGATCTCGTTGCCGAGGCACCACATCAACAGCGCGGGGTGACTGTCGTGCTGTTCCAGCAAAGCCTGCATGGTTTCGACGTAGTCTGCGCGCCTCGACGTATAGTCGACGCGCCAGCGATCGGGGTCGCGATACGTCGCCGCGTCATCGGGGTTCGGCAGCCAGACGCCGAGGATGACCTTGAGCCCAAGGGCCTGTGCCTCGTCGAGAAGCGCGCCCGTGTCGTCGCCGACGGCCCACGTGCGTATCGTGTTCGCGCCATGTGCGGCCGCACTCTCGAGATCGTAGATGCCGCCGGCGCCCTTGATCGTAAACGTGTCGAACACGTCCAGCCGGTCCGCAACGGGCGGCGCTGATGGAGAGGCGCTGCCGCCCGACCCGGACGGGGATCCCGAGCAGGCGAGCAGGACGAACCCGGCGACGGCAAGGATGAGTAAGACGACAGGTCTCTGCACGGGCCTACTCAAACAGGCTTGTCAGCGCGCGACTCATTTCGGTGCGGATGTGGTCATAGCGCTCGTCGCCGGCGAGATTGTCCTGCTCGTGAGGATCGACGCGATGGTCGTAGAGTTCCTCGTCGCCACTCCCGTAGCGGATATACCGGAAGTCCTCGGAGCGCAGTGAGTAATGCATGGCTCGCGGTTCCTTGCTTTCGGTATCTGCCTGGATCATCGTCAATGCGTATTGCGGGGCATGGGCCTCGTCACCGCGCATGTAGGCTGCGAGGGTCGTGCCGTCGAGGTCGCGACCCCGGTCATTCTTNNCCGCCAACTCACGCAGGGTGGGGTACAGGTCGATGTGTGACACCGGTGCTGAGAGGACGGTCGGCTCACGCCCCGGAAGCCGGATCAGGAGCGGCACGCGCGTACTGCTCTCCCACAACGCATTCTTGAACAGGAATTCCTTCTCACCGATCGTGAAGCCGTGGTCCGACGTGAGCACGATAATCGTGTTGTCTCGGAATGGCGAAGCGTCGATGGCGTCGATGATCTTCCCGACCTGCTCGTCGACGAAGTAGGTTGCTGCCAGGTACGCTCGCGTCCAGGCCCGCAGACCGTCCTCGACCTCGGCGTAGCTTTCGCCGATCGTGCGGTAGTAACGAGGGCCCTTGAAGTCTTTGCCGAACAGGCGGTGATAGTACGTATCCTCCCTGTCGTTCTCCGCGAGGCGCGGCAGCTCGATCTCGTTCTCCGGGAAGCGGTCGAAGTAGCGCTGCGGAACGTGCAGTGGCGTGTGCGGCTTGATCAGACCGACGGCCAGGAAAAACGGTTTGACGTTTCCGGCTGCCGAGCGTGATTCGAGCTGCTGCACGGCCCAGTCGGCGCTGATTTCGTCCGGCAGCCTGTCGCGATTATCGTCCGAGTCGTAGCGCATGGGGCGTGGGTTCTGCCAACCGCCCTGGTACCAGCCGACGAATCGTTCGCCGTCGTCCACCACGAAGTCGTTCGTCATTGGCGCGAACGAGCCGTCGATCGGCCCGATGTCTGCGAACGGCTTCGGTACTGAGGGGTGCGCCGTATTTTCCTCGCCGTCGAACCAGACCGGGCCGTAATCAGGGCCCGGACCGAAGGTCGTCCACTGGTCGCGCTTGAGGTGGTGCATGACCTTGCCGGCGCCGAGCGTGTCGTAGCCGTTCTCCCCGAAGAACTCCATCAGGGTCTTCGAGTTACCGAGCACCGGATTCTCGAACCACTTCGCGAACCCGTGGTTCCCCGAGTTATGGGCATAGATGCCGGAGAACAAGCTGGCCCGCGCCGGCGCACAGACCGGCACGTTGGAATGGGCGTTGGAGAAGACGACGGACTGTGCGGCCAGCGAGTCGATGCTGGGGGTCTGCGCCTGCGGGTGCCCGCCCATATAGCCGACGTAGTCGTTCATGTCATCAAGGATGATAAAGACGACATTCGGACTGCGTTGGGCTTCGCCGGCGACCTCTGGCCCGGCTGCCAGACCGGGAGCAACTGCGAGAACGACGGCCAGGGCCAGGAGCAATCGCGCCATCGTGCTTACTTCGGGTAGGTTGTTTCGACGATGGTGTCGACCATCATCTGCATGTCGCGGACGCGTTCCGGATGCTCGTCAGCGATGTTATTGCGCTCACCGATATCGCCGGCGAGGTCGAACAGCTGCGGTTCCCTCACAATGCCGCCTTCGATTCCCTTGCCGGGAAGCCAATCGGGCAGTTCCTTGCCGGAGAACGGCACGATGTACTTCCAGCTGCCCTGCCGCAGTGACAGTCCCCCCACGGATTCCTCGAGCAGCCACTCCCGACCGTCGTTCGAGCGGCCGAGCCAGGGATCCGTCAGGCTCCTGCTGTCAATGGCTTCGCCGTCTTCCAGCTCGACGCCGACAAGCGCGGCCATGGAAGCATAGATGTCGATCTGCGACATCAGCGCGTCGCTGTCGCCCGGTTGTACCTCACCCGGCCACCAGGAGATGGTCGGCACGCGCGTGCCGGCTTCGAACGAACTGTATTTGCCGCCGCGGAACGGTCCCCACGGTTTGTGGTCGCCGAGGAGTTCGACGGATTGGTCGGCGTAGCCGTCGTCGAGCACGGGCCCGTTGTCGCTGGTGAAGATCACGAGCGTGTCTTCAGCGATCCCGAGCGCCTCGAGCTCGTCGATGAGGGCACCAACGATCCAGTCTGTCTGCACGATTGCGTCGCCGCGCGGCCCCATCGTGCTCTTGCCCTCGAAGCGCGGGTTGGGGAGCCGCGGGACGTGGATGTCGTGGAAGGAATGGAACAGGAAGAACGGCCTGTCCTTGTTCGCGCGGACAAACTCGACGGCCTTTTCCGTGAAGACGTCGGGGAACTCCTCGTCGACCCAGAGCGCGGCTTCGCCGCCGCCCATATGGCCGATGCGGCTGACGCCGTTCACGATCGTGTCGCTGTGCTGGCGGTCCGCCTTGACGCGCAGCAGCTCCGGATTCTCGTAGCCGGTCGGGCGATCGCCCACCTTGCCGCGATAGCTCACCTCGACGGGGTCGGAAGGGTCGAGGCCGACAACACGATGGTTCTCGAGATACACGGTCGGTACCCGGTCGCCCGTCGCCGGCAGCAGGAAGCTGTAGTCGAAACCGATCTCGAGCGGCCCCGGCTTCACCTCACTGTTCCAGTCGACATTGCCGTCGCCGAGTCCCAGGTGCCATTTGCCAACGACGGCCGTCGCATAGCCGGCGCGCTTCAGCATCGATGCGAGCGTGGGCTTGCCGGGGCGGATGATGGCGGGAGCGTCGCCCGGCAGTATCTCGGCCCGGCTGCGAAAACCGTGTTCACCGGTGAGCAGCGAGTAGCGTGACGGCGTGCACGTGGCGGCACTGCTGTGCGCATCGGTGAAGCGTACGCCCTCGCTTGCGAGTCGGTCGATGTTCGGCGTCTCGACGCCAACGGCGCCATAGCTGCCGACGTCGCTGTAGCCGAGGTCGTCGACATAGAAGATGACAAGATTGGGCGGCCGCTTGGTCTCTGCGACGGGTTGCGTCGTGTTCTCTACGGCCTCCTTCGCGCCGCAGGCAAACAGTGCCGGTAGCAGTAAAATGACAACGATAAAGCGGGTCATGGCAGTCGAAAGTATCGGCATCGTAGTGTTGATTCGGCTCGCGAGAATGTTCTAATATTATATATCATACAAACACGAAATCCGGATGTCCATGAGCACACAAACCCGAATCCTGCGCACAGCCGGAGTCGTCTCCTTGCTGCTGGCCGGCGTCATTGCATGTGGTGACGCAGAGATGAAGAAAACGATCAACGACTGGGAGAACCCGGCCGTCCTGCACATCAACAAGGAGCCGGCGCGCGCGTCCTTCTTTGCTTTCGAGTCACTGCAACTCGCGGCAGCGGGCGACCCGGCGAGGTCCGGCTACTACCGGTCCCTCAACGGCCCCTGGAAATTCCATTGGGTGAGGAAGCCGGCGGATCGCCCGCTCGATTTCTGGAAGGCGGGCTTCGATGCGAGCGACTGGGACGAAATCGATGTGCCGGCGAACTGGGAGTTGCAGGGATACGGGGTGCCGCACTACATAAACATCGAATACGTGTTCCCGGCCGACCAGCCCAACATTCCCCATGACTACAATCCGGTCGGATCCTACCTGCGGGACTTCGAGATCCCGGCGAGCTGGGATGGTCAGCGCGTCGTGATGCATTTCGGTGCGGTCAATTCGGCGTTCTATCTCTGGGTCAACGGCGAGAGGGTCGGCTACAGCCAGGACTCGAAGCTACCGGCCGAGTTCGACATTACCGAGTTCGTCGAGACGGGCACGAACCGTGTAGCCTTCGAGGTGTACCGCTGGTCAGACGGCAGCTATCTGGAAGACCAGGACGCGTGGAGCCTGAGCGGCATCGAGCGTGATGTCTACGTTTACGCGACGCCGGTCAGCCACGTCCGCGACTTTACGGTCACCTCGGACCTCGATGCGGACTTCGACACCGGCCTGTTCGGCCTGGACCTCGAGATGACGGGCGTTGGCCCCTGGGCGATCGAGGTCCGCGTGGCCGACGGCGGTGAGACGGTTCTCGATATCAGCACGAGCGAACTGAGCATCCGCGGCGACATCGAGAACGTTCGGCCCTGGACCGCGGAGACGCCACACCTCTACGACCTGACGATCGTAGTCACGAACACCGACACCGGCGACCAGGAGTTCATCCGCAAGCGCATCGGCTTTCGCAACCTGAAATTGGAGAACGGCCAGTTCCTCGTGAATGGCGTTCCCGTGACGATACGCGGCGTTAACCGGCACGAGCACGACCCGGCGACGGGCCGCGTCGTCAGCCGCGAGCGCATGCTCGAAGATGTGCGGCTCATGAAGGAACTCAACATCAACGCCGTGCGCACGTCGCACTACCCGAACGATCCCTACTGGTATGAGCTCACCGACGAGTACGGCCTGTACGTGATGGACGAGGCGAACATCGAATCGCATGAGTACATGCAGATGGGCGACAGGTCGGGCGACCCCGAGTCGATCCAGCTTGGCTACCAGCTGGAGTGGGAGGAGGCACACCTCGACCGCATCCGGCGCATGGTGATACGCGACAAGAACCACGCGTCTATCATCTGGTGGTCGATGGGTAACGAGGCAGGGACCGGTCCGGCGTTCGAGAAGGGCGCCGCCTGGATAAAGGAGCACGACCCCTCGCGCCCGGTCACGTATGGCGGCCACGGTACGGTCGGGGGTCACTCGGTCCTCGACTACGTGGACATCTACACGCCGATGTACGACTTCGTTCATGAGATGGTCGACTATGCGAACGGTAATCCGCCCAAGCCCATGGTGCAGGCCGAGTACGCCCACGCTATGGGCAATAGCATCGGCAACCTGCAGGAATACTGGGATGCGATCTATGCCCACGATGCGCTGCAGGGCGCGCACATCTGGGACTGGGTGGACCAGACGCTTTTCAAGACAAACGACGCGGGGAAGACGATCTTTGCCTATGGCGGCGACTTCGGTGAGAGCCCGCGGCCGGATTCGGACAACTTCCTGGCAAACGGCATCATCCAGTCGGACCGGACGCTTAATCCCCACGCGTGGGAGGTGAAGAAGGTCTACCAGCCGATCAAGTTCGTGGGCGTCGATGCCGCCGGGGGGCGGTTCGCGGTCTGGAACCGCCACGACTTCATCGACCTCTCCGGCTTCGACCTGCGCTGGCGGATCGAGAAGAACGGTGAGTTCGTTGCCGTAGGCGAGGCGCCGCTGCCAGTCGTGGCAGCCGGCGAGACCGCGCCGTTGTCGCTTGACCTGCCGGCCGTTCAAATGGAGGCCGACGCCGAGTATTTCCTGCGCCTCGAGGCCCGGGCGATGCAAGATACCGTGCCGCTGCTCGATGCCGGTTACGTTGTTGCCTGGGACCAGTTTGCGCTCCCCAACCATGTGCCGCCATCGCAGGGTATTGCGTCAACGTCGCCGGCGCCTGCTGCCGACGACCGCGATAGCGAGCTGGCGATCGAGGGTGATGGTTTCTCGATTCGCTTCGACAAGCCCAGCGGCGAANNTGTCGGTATGGAAACAGGCGACGAACCAGGCGGCGCTGGCCGGCTTTGACGTCGCGGAGGCGGACGGCGAGGTCGTCGTTACGACCGACTACATGTTGGGTGACGACATGGCGCGTTTCGGCATCGAGTACCGAGTCGCTGGCGACGGCAGCGTCCATGTGAGCGGAACGTTCGAGCCACTGAAGGCGGATCTGCCCGTGATTCCAAGGGTCGGCATGAACATGGTGCTGCAAGGCGACTACGGGCAACTCGCCTGGTTCGGCCGCGGGCCGCATGAGAATTACGAGGACCGCAAGACCGGCGCCGCGATCGGCTTGTACGCATCGACGGTCGATGCCCAGTACCACGATTACTCCCGACCGCAGGAGACCGGCAACAAGACCGACGTGCGCTGGATGAAGCTGGCCAATACCGACGGCGAGGGGTTGATCGTCACAGGCGACGAGCCGCTGAGCATGACCGCGCTGCCCGTCGAAACCTCGGATCTCGACCACGAGCGCAGCCGCGAGGCGGCCAGGCTCCACGGTGGTGACATCGAGATGCGCGACATCGTGCGGCTCAATATCGACTGGAAACAGATGGGCGTCGGCGGCGACAACTCGTGGGGGGCGAAGCCCTTGCCGAAGTACCAGATTCAGCCGCAGCGCTACGAGTACGGATTCACGATGCGGCCAGTCGCTGCCCGATGACCGCCAGGTCCTTCCTGCTCCTGCTGGTCCTCGTGACCGGCAACGCGCTGGCAGCCGACTACTACGTGCATCCGGAGCACGGCGATGACCGCAACCTCGGCACGAGTCGGGACGCGCCGTGGCGCACGCTGGGCAAGGTAAGTTCCGCACGGCTCAAACCCGGCGACCGCGTCCTGCTGGCGGCGGGCCAGGAGTTTCTCGAGCCGTTAAGTCTGACGAAACTGCGCGGCGCCGCGGACGCCCCGATAACGATCGCGAGCTACGCGGACGGGGAAGGGGCAAACAGGGCGCTAATCCGGATTCGCGATGCGACGGCAGCCGTACGGCTCATTAACAGCAGCCACGTTGTCGTGCGGGATCTCGAATTGACGTCCACGCCGCCCGATCGCGCAGCAATACAGAAGCCCGGTATGCGGGTCGGTCTGCTGGTACTGATGACGCGGCGCGGGGATTACGAAAACATTCACCTGAGTAACCTCGCCATTCACGATGTGTACTTCGAGCCACCGGGTGTCACGCGCAGCGCGGCGGAAACGCGTTCGCCGAACGGCACGCAGAGCTATGGTTACGGCATTCGCGTGCTGGCCCGGAACGCAACGGCGACACTGACCGGCCTTGTTATCACGGACAGCTCGATCCAGCGCGTGAGCCACACGGGCATCAAGATCGGCGCTGAAAAGCCCCTGGGGTTCCGCGACATACGCATCGAAAACAACCGCCTCGCTGACATCGGCGGTCCGGGCATGCAAATGAGCCGCGTACGCGACATGGTTGTGCGCAACAACGTCATCAACGGCTCGGGCAGCACGGCGGATACACGGAACTGGGGTCGCGGCAGCGGCATGTGGACGTGGAAGTCGGAAGACGTCCTCATCGAGAAGAATGCGTTTCTCAACGCCAACGGGCCGGCGGACTCGGCAGGTGTCCACATCGACTTCGGTTGTCGCAACGTCATCATCCAGTACAACCTGAGCGCCAACAATGCCGGTGGTTTCTACGAGGTCCTCGGCGACAATCACAACACTGCCTACCGCTACAACGTCAGCCTTAACGACGGCTACCGCGTCAAGGGCGAGAACGGCGCGTTCCAGGAAGGCAAGATCTTCTGGCTGAGCGGTTACGTCGGGCAGAAGAAGGAGGAGACCGGCCCATTCAACAGCTATTTCTACAACAACACCATCTTCGTCGACGAGAGCATAGTCGCGAGGATGGCGCTTTCGAGGACGGCCGAAGGCGTCCTCATTGCCAACAACATCTTCTATATCCGCGGCAGGAGCGAGGCTCTGACGGGCAAGAGGTACCAACGCGATCGTTCGGCTGAGAACGACGGAAGAGTCGTGTTCACCAATAACCTGTTCCTGAGCCCCGACAACTGGCCGGACGCGACCGGGATTCAAGACGGTGCACCGATCATTGGTGACCCCGGCTTTGCGTTCATGGGTGCTATGAAGATCGGTGACTTCCGCCCGACGAATGCGGCGCTAGTGGCTGACCGCGGCATCCCAGTCGAGGCGCTTCCCGACGACTCGCAAGGCTTGCCCGGTGGGCTGCCTGTCAGCCACGATATTCTTGGTAATCGCATCGACGGCTTGCCGGACCTGGGCGCCATCGAAATATCAGGAGAGCTTGCGAATGAATAGATGCGTGGCCGTCTTGTTGCTCACCCTGTTGCCCATCGCCGGATGCGGCGCGGAAGAAGCCACCGAACAACGCGCACCGAATATCGTCGTGATCGTCGCCGACGATGCTGGCTATGCCGACTTCGGCTTCCAGGGCAGTGCCGGGATCGTGACGCCGAATATTGATGCGATCGCGAACAACGGCATCACGTATACCGACGCCTATGTCACGACGCCGTTCTGCAGCCCGTCCCGGGCCGGCCTGCTGACCGGGCGTTACCCGCAACGTTACGGCTACGAGTTCAACCTGACGCACGAGCCGCCGCCCGGAGTCGACGCCGAGTTCATGGGCCTGGCCGTCGAGGAGAAGACGCTCGGTGATTACCTGCGAGCGGCCGGCTACGCGACTATTGCGGTCGGCAAATGGCACGTCGGCGACGCGCCGCAGTTCCGCCCCGACGCCAGGGGCTTCGATCATTTCTACGGCTTTCTCGGCGGCGGCAGCCGTTACCACCCTGGCGTCGTCAATGCCGGCAAGATGCTGCGTGACGATAAGCCGGCGGAGCCCGCGGCGTACCTGACTGACGACTTCGCGCTCGAGGCGGTCAGCTATATCGAGCAGTACCAGGACCAGCCGTTCCTGCTGTTTCTAGCGTTCAACGCCGTGCACACGCCCATGGATGTCCTGCAGGAGGACATGCAACGGTTCGCGCACATCGAGGACGAGCACAGGCGGCGGCTGGCGGCGATGACCTGGGCCATGGATCGTGCCATCGGTACCGTTGTATCAGCCCTCGGTAAACACGATCTCCTCGACGACACGTTATTGATCTTCACGAACGACAACGGCGGCGACCGTATCGGCATCGCCGCGGACAACGCGCCACTGCGCGGCACCAAGGGCACGCTGCTCGAGGGCGGCGTCCGCGTTCCGTTCGTCATGCAGTGGCCCGGCGTCATCGAGGCGGGAGCGAAATCGGACACCGTCGTCTCGCTCATGGATATCGTGCCGACGGCCATCGCACTCAGTGGCGGCACGCTGCCGGATAACCTCGACGGACGGACGCTGTTGTCCCGCGAGGGCGGGCCGGCCGTCGGGCACGAGGCGCTGTTCTGGCGCTACGACGTTATGGCCGCCGTGCGCAGCGGCAACTGGAAGTTACTGCGGTATCCGGACCGGCCGCCGCAGCTCTACGACCTGTCGTCGGACATCGGCGAAGCGACGGACCTCGCGGCGACCAACCCGGATCGCGTTAGTGAACTCATGCAGCAGCTGTTCGCCTGGGAGGCGGACATGGTCCACGCGCGCTGGAATACCGGGACTTTCTGGTCGCAGGAGGACGTGCGGCGTTACGACAGCGACTACGTCGACAGCGAGCGGGCAAAGACGGCAGAGAATATCAGCGGCGACGTGCGCTGAACCGTCAGTCAGAGTGGATGGTCCGGCGTGTCAGCCGGCAATCCTGCTCTTCGCGGCACGCAAGGTCTCCGCGGCAGTCTCCGCGGTCAGGTCGCGCTGCGGCATGGCCAGCATTTCGTAGCCCACCATGAACTTCTTCACGGTCGCCGAGCGCAGCAGGGGCGGGTAGAAGTGCATGTGCAGCTGCCACGCGCCGTGTTCGCCCTCCACGGCGGGGGCTTGGTGGATGCCGGCGGTGTACGGGAATTCGCAGTCAAAGACGTGATCATATGCCAGGGTCAGCATCTTGTAGGCGTCGGCAAAGGCCACGATCTCAGCATCGGTGAATTCATCGATGGCGGAGATGTGCCGCTTCGGCAGAATCATCGCCTCGAAGGGCCAGACGGCCCAGTAAGGCACGACGACAATAAAATGTTCGTTCTCGTCGATCAGACGTTCACGGTGTTCCACTTCCTTCCAGGCATAGTCAAGAAGGAGCTGCGAATCATGTTTCGCGAAGTAACGCTCCTGGTGTGTCTGCTCCGTTGCGACGATGGTCGGCAACTTCGATGACGCCCAGATCTGGCAGTGCGGGTGAGGATTCGAGCAGCCCATGATCGCGCCCTTGTTCTCGAAGATCTGGGCATAGAGGATCGCCGGATTCGCTTTCAGCGCGCTGAATTCGTCCTTCCACGTCCTGACGACGCCGGCAACGTCCTCCAGAGTCATCCAGGGTACCGACAGGTCGTGGCGTGGCGAAAAACAAATCACCTTGCAGATACCGCCGACCGACTCCGCGCGAAAGAAGGTGTCTACGCCGGCGGATTCTTCAGACAGGTCCGGCAGCAAGGCCGAAAAATCATTGGTGAAAACGAACGTGCCCTCGTAGTCGGGGTTGCGCTTGCCGCCCGCGCGCTCATTTCCCGGGCACAGGTAACAGGAGTCGTCGTATTTTGGGCGCATGTTCGCAGCCCGTTCCTCCTGCTGGCCCTGCCAGGGTCGCTGGGTGCGGTGCGGCGAGATCAGTACCCATTCGCCGGTCAGCGGGTTGAAGCGACGGTGTGGCCGCTCGGACAAACTCGAACTCATCGATTTCCCTTTAGTCGTTCCGTCGCTTCACGCCGTCCCCGGCCTGCGCGCGGAATATTCGCGCTTCGTAGGGTGTGGCGTCGGAGTAAGCCTTGCCGACCGTGTCTATGAAGCCGGCGACGGCGTGCGTCGGCACGATGGACACGGTGCAGCCGCCGAAGCCGGCGCCCGTCATCCTCGATCCGAGTACGCCGGGCACGCGCATCGCTGCTTCTACGAGCAGGTCGAGTTCCGCGCACGATACCTCGAAATCGTCGCGAAGCGATGCATGGGATGCCTGCATCAGTTCGCCAAAGCGCCCCAGGTTGCCGCCGCTCAGCGCCGCCACGGACTCCTGTACGCGATCGTTCTCGGAGACGACATGATGCGCCCGCTTGTAGGGCAGGGGCAGAGCCCTGAGTGCCTCGCTGGATTCAACCTCGTCGAGACTTGCATCGACGAGGCACTCGAGATCCCGGATGCCGCGCAACGCGTTGAGGGCCGCGTCGCACTCGGCGCGCCGGTCGTTGTATGACGAGGCAGCCAGGCGTCGCGGCACGCGCGAGTCCGCGATGACGATGTCGTAGCCGTCCATGTGAACGGGCACGAGTTCGAAGTCGAGTGACTGGCAGTGCAGGTAGATACAGTGATCTGCCTTGCCCATGGCCACGGCGAACTGGTCCATGATGCCGCACTGCACGCCGACGAAGTCGTTCTCGACCCGCTTGGCCGCATGGACGAGATCGATGCGCTCGATGCCGCCGCCCCAGCAGTCATTGAACAGGAACGCGAGCCCGACCGTGAAGGAAGCCGACGACGACAATCCAGAGCTCCGCGGCAGGTCACTCGTCACGAAAATATCCAGACCCTCGCCGTCAATCCCGAGCTGCAGCAGTTCCTTGAGCGTGCCCACGACGTAGTCGTGCCAGGCGCCCTCGGCCTCGAGTCGGGCAATAGCGTCGAACGAGACCGACATCTGATTGTCCAGCGTTTCCGAGAAGACGTTGATTATCGGCGTGCCGTTCGGTCTGGCGGCATAGTAGGTGCCAAGATCGATGGCAGCGGGTAAAACATAGCCGCCGTTGAAGTCGGTGTACTCGCCGATGAGGTTGACGCGTCCGGGTGAGAAGTATGTTGCCAAGGGACTTCCCCCGAACTGCCGCTCGAATCCGGTAAATAGGTTGTCAACATGCACGAGCGAGGATTCCTGGGTCATGTATTTCACAGGCCGGTAGCGGCTACTTCAACCAAGCTGGAGGAGGTTTGACAATAATCTAGATTAATCATATAAATAAGACTCTTACTCCGTCAAGACAAATTGCTTGGGCATTCCAAGGGGGAAGTAGCATAGGTTAAGTCGTTGGCAGGATTTTTGGATCTCGCAGGATACTGGCATTCGGATTTGGCGCGCTGCTCAAAGCGGACATGGCGCCGATCGCACAGGCTCAGGACGATGCCGCGAACACGGTCCTCGACGGAATCACCGTCATAGGCGTGCGCTCCAGTATCGAACGCTCCATCGACGACAAGCGCATAGGCATCAAGAAGAGTATCGGACTAATCAATGATTGGGATAAACAGAATGTGGCGCCGGCCTTTCCGCCGCTCAGCAGCTGGTCAGGCAACCCTTAGCCGCGCCATCGTCGCCCTGGCGGCAGTGGCATGCCTGTCGCTGCCGGCGCAGGCCGATGGTCTGGCCGACTACGAGCTCGTATGGGCGGATGAGTTCGACGAGGGGGTGGTACCGGACCCGGCCAACTGGACTTACGAGCACGGCTTCGTGCGCAACCAGGAACTGCAGTGGTACCAGCGCGACAATGCCTTTGTCGAAAACGGCCTGCTCGTGATCGAGGGCCGACGAGAGCGCCGCGAGAACCCGGACTACAACGCGTCTTCCCGCAACTGGCGCCTGAATCGCATGCATGCTGAATATACCTCGTCCCTGGTCACCACCAGGGGGCTTCACAGCTGGCTATACGGGCGCTTCGAGGTCCGTGCGCGGATCAGGACAGACGACGGCCTGTGGCCGGCCATCTGGTTCCTCGGCGTCGATGGCAACTGGCCGGGCAACGGCGAAATCGACCTGATGGAGTACTACGCCGGGGATATCCTCGCAAACTTCGCGTGGGGTAGGCCGGCCCGGTCCGGCGGCAAGCCGGTATGGGACGCGGTGCGCACGCCGCTCGAGTCGTTCGGGGATGACTGGCAGGATGAATTCCACGTCTGGCGCATGGACTGGAGCGAATCGAGCATCGAGCTGTACGTGGACGATCGATTGCTGAACAGCATCGATGTCGAGACGGCCGAAAATCCGCCCGGCGTGCAGCCGCGCTATCCTTTCCGGCAGCCGCAGTACCTGCTCATCAACCTTGCGATTGGCGGCCAGGGGGGCAACCCGGGCAAGACCGCATTCCCGACGCGCTATGAAATTGACTACGTGCGCGTCTACCAGCAACCTACGTCGAAGGCAGACTAGACCTTTTCGCGCTCGCGGCCCTTCTCGATCAGCTCGATCGATTCTTCCAGAAGGACTTCGACCTTCTTGCGGGCCAGCTTCGGATTGCGTTTGCTTATCGCTTTGAGGATCTCTGCGTGCGCACTCACGTCCGCACCGGTCACACCTTTCATCGCATTCGTGAAACGTATGCTGACGCGCAGCGCCGTTTCGACAAAGGCGCTCATTTGGGCGAAGAAACGGTTGCCGCTGGCCGCGAGGACCGCCGTATGGAAACTGATGTCGGAGTCGAGGGCGTCATCAAAGCCCTCCTCGGCATCCGCCATGCGCTGCAAGGCAGCCTCGATCTCGGCGATCGCCTCGGGCGTGGCGTGCTTAGCCGCGAGTGCAGCAGCTTCGGGTTCGACGCCCTGGCGCATCTGCGTGAACTCGAGTAGCAGGTCGAGGGAGGGACGGCTTTGCAACAGCCAACCCAGTACCTCGGTATCGAACATGTTCCAGCGCGCCTCGGGCAACACGCGAATTCCCTGCCTTGGTCGCGATGTCAGCAGTCCCTTGGAGGCGAGCATCTTGACCGCTTCGCGTGTTGCGCTCCGGCTGACACCGAATTGCTTGCAGAGGTCGGCCTCCGACGGCAGCGGGGCGTTCACGGCGTACTTCCCCTGCACGATTGCCA
>JABAOD010010931.1_pt2 | contig 21822 bp, 17 predicted proteins | sample 7062151 | NCBI WGS metagenome assembly JABAOD01 (sample SAMN14538626, study PRJNA623070) | marine sediment metagenome | biome: marine biome [ENVO:00000428]; feature: marine pelagic biome [ENVO:01000023]; material: deep marine sediment [ENVO:00002113] | place: India: Gulf of Khambhat ... | reverse complement strand
GATGAGGAGGCGAAGAAATTGCTGTCGAGCGTCATCAGCCCCGAGACCACCGATTGGCATTACAATACTCACCATAAGGGGTATGTGACGGCCCTCAATAACATCGAGAAAGGGCTTGAATCGGCAGATCGGGCCGCCGCCAATGGCAATTACAGCATCGTCGGAGAGCTCAAGCGACGCTTCACCTGGAACCATGCCGGCGCCCTCCTCCACGATATTTACTGGGAAGTGATGGGAGGAGACGGGGATCCCAAGAAAGCTCCCGAGGTCTTGCAAGCCATCGAGAAGGAATTCGGGTCTTTCGACGCCTGGAAGGCCGACTTTAAGGCAGCCGGTATTTCGGCCAAGCTGAGTGGATGGACCCTCCTGGTCTACGACGGCCTCTGGTCCCGCCGTCTCTTGAACGTGTTGGTCGACGAGCACCAGTATGGAGCCATCTGGGGTGGCGTCCCGGTGATCGCGTGCGATGTCTTTGAACATGCCTACTACCACAAAGATGGTCCGGGGCGCGCCAAGTATATCGACAATTTCCTCGCCAACCTGCACTGGGGCCGCATCAACGATCGTTTTAAGAAATTTGTGCGCTGACCGATCCCCCAAAAGACCAGGCCCCTGCGCATCCGCGCAGGGGCCTGTGCTCCTTTTGTCCTGACACCGTTGTGCCTTTCTGCGTCTAACTCTGCTTCCTGATGGCCACGTAAAAGTAGCTATCACCTCGCTGGATGAGGAGCAGGTGGTTCGGCCGCGTCCAGCCCTTGAGCGCACGTTGAACTTCTTGAAGCGTCTTCACCCGCTTCTGGTCCACCTCTGCCAAAAGATCTCCAGGACGGACGCCAGCCCGGGCGGCCGAACTCCCATCGGTCACCTCGGTGACCACCACGCCCTTCTCCACGCTCAACTTGAACTTCTTGACCGTCTCAGGCGTCAGTTCCTCCAGCGTGAGCCCCAAGACCTCCTTCGGAACTGGCTCTGGTGACTTCTCGGCGCGCGCCACCACCTCTATCTCCTGGGCAAATTCCCCCACCACGGCGGAAACGGTCTGCACCTCACCCCGACGCAGGATTTTCATCGTCACCTTGGTCCCTACCGGGGTGCGGGCCACACTTTGCTGAAGGGCACGGACATCGGTAATGGGGGTGCTGTTAAATTCCAGAATCACATCCCCCTGCCTCAGCCCGGCCTTCTCCGCCGCCAATCCGGGGAGAATATTGGTGACCAAGGCTCCCTTCTTCTCGGACATTCCTAACGCCTGCGTCAACGATCTGTTGAGATCCTGGATGCCGACTCCGAGGAAGCCCCACGCAACTTCTCCGCGTTCCCGCAGTTGGGGGAGGATCGACTTGGCGAGGTTGATGGGAATGGCAAAACCGATCCGCTGTCGAGGGATAATCGCGGTGTTGACCCCGACCACTTCCCCCCGAATGTTCACCAGGGGACCGCCACTGTTTCCCGGGTTAATCGAGGCGTCGGTTTGGATATACTCGTCGAAAAAGCCGAACCGTCCGAATCCATGTCCCTTCCGGCTGACCACCCCAACGGTCACAGTGTGTTCCAGGCCAAAGGGACTCCCGGCAGCGAGCACCAGTTCTCCGATCTCGACCTGCTCCGAGTCCCCCAAGGGGAGGACCGGGAGGGCATCCGTGCTTTCGACCTTCAAGAGCGCTAGATCGGTTCGGCGATCTTTGCCCACCACCTTGCCGGGCAGGGTCCGACCATCGTGCAGTTCCACGTCGACTTCTCGGACCTCAGCGACGACATGATGGTTGGTCAAAATATAGCCGTCCTGGCTGACGATGAATCCGGAACCCACCCGAGGACGCTCAGGGTGGTCTTCGGGAACGGAAGGATGGTCCTCGGGAAGCTGTGCTTCCTCTCCCCGCTCAACCCCGATCTGTACGACTGCGGGTTGGACCAGGGCAGCCAACTGGGTGAGGGACCGGTTGAACCGCACGAGATCCGAATTACTCTTCTCGAGCAGGGGCCCCTCACGCCAGAATTGTGACCTGGCATGAGCCAGGAGAGGATTCGAGACGAGACACGCGAGTGCTATCGCCCACGCAGCCGCCCAGAAATGAATTCTTCTTTTCGGTTGTGGTCCGTGATTCCACTGAAATGTTTGATTCACAGGCACCTCTCTACCCTCCTGCGATGAAATAAAGTAGAAAAAAGATAACATGGAATTCGGGCCCGCGCAATTGAAAAAGACTCATCAGCGCCGCTCTCTCGCCAAAGTGTTGACCNNACGGCAACCCCGTCTCCGTAAAGATAGTCTTCCCATCCGATCCCTTCCAACTCTTCTTCTCCTTGCAGACGGTAGAGATCGAGATGATACATTGGGTGCCGTCCCTCATATTCATGCACCAGGGTGAATGACGGACTGCGAACGCTTTGCACCCGCAGAACGCCCAACCCCTTGGCGATCCCGCGAGTGAAAAGCGTTTTGCCTGTCCCCATCTTTCCCATGAGACAAACCACGTCTCCAGGCTTCAGATGCCGCCCCACCCAGATCCCGAGGCGCCGCGTCTCGGCCGGAGAGGACGAGGTCAGCGTTGTTCTTTTCTGAGGGGAAGGAACCATCATTCTAGGGAAGTGTGCTATACTCTGTGCCGAATACGCGAGTCAGAGAAACCCTGCAGGGAGGATCAACTATGCAGCCCCGTAGAAGCTGGCCTCTTGTTTTGTCGCTGGTCCTGCTTTTCGTCATTTCGTCCCACACCGAGGCACAGGAATTAGACTTTCGAGTTGACGCGAAGGCCGCTGTCCTTCTGGACGTCGCCTCCGAGCAGATCCTCTACGACCAAAGCGCAACCCTCCGGATACCCCCAGCCAGCCTCACCAAACTCATGACTGTGTTGCTGGCCTACGACGCCCTCCGGGAAGGGACCGTTCACCTCGACGACCCCATCACCGTCAGTCGCCAGGCTTCAAAGATGGGGGGCTCCCAGATCTTCTTGCAGCGGGGAGACCGAACGACCTTTAGGGCCTTGCTCCAAGGAGTGGCCATCGCATCTGGGAATGACGCCACCATCGCCGTTGCAGAACATCTGGCTGGGTTTCCGGCCGCCTTTGTGGCCCGGATGAACGCCAAGGCACGTGAGCTGGAACTCACCGATACCCACTTTCAGAACCCCCACGGCCTACCGGCCAAGGATCAATATACCACGGCCCACGATGTGGCCCGCCTGGCGCTTCACCTCACCCGGAATCACCCGCCTGCCATCCAGCTCCACGCCACAAAGACATTCGAGTACAACGGGATCAAGCAGCACAATCGCAACCGCCTCCTCTGGAGGGACCCCCGGGTGGATGGTCTCAAGACTGGATGGTTGGACGACGCCGGCTATCATATCGTGGCGACCGCAACGGAGAAAGAGCGGCGCATGATCGCTGTGGTCATGGGGGCCCGCAGTGAACGTGCCCGGGAGGAGATCGCACTCCGCCTGCTCAACTACGGGTTCAAGAACTTCCACCATGTCGAATTTTTCAGCAAAGGGGATCGGGTGAAGAATCTTCCCGTCTGGAAGGGGGTGGAAGAACATGCGGGTGTCTTCGCCACAGGACCCGGCGTCGTCGCGATCAAGAACGGAACCCCCGAGCCTACCCTCACGTATGACCTTCCTGATAAGCTCATCGCCCCCATTCCCGCGGGACAGAAGGTAGGAGAGGCCGTATTTACGGCGGAGGGACGCGAGATTGCCCGCGTGGACCTCATCGTCATGAACCCGGTCACGGAGGCGGGGCTGCTGCAGCGTCTCCTCCATAGCGTCCTCCTCCTCTTCTATTGATTGTCCTCCGCCCAGGCGGGAGTGGAAGTCCGCAAGAATGAAAAGCACCGTTCCTCCCGGGCGGAATATGTGAGTGAAACGGACCAATGCCTGGACCCGATCGCCCCTATTTCTGGTTGATGCTCCTCTGCTTGGCCGAGATCGGGACCATGCAAGTCTTCATGAACTACCCGGCCGTCCTCCCCCTCCTGCAGGAGGAATGGCACCTGAACGCAAGCCAGGCCGGGGCCGTCTTCTCCGCCTATTGGGTAGGATATCTCGGGTCGGTCCTCTTTCTCACCTCTCTCACCGATAGGTTCAGTTCCAAGCGCATCTACGGCCTTTCCGCCCTGTGGGCGATGATCGCCAACCTGGCCTTTGCCTGGTGGGCTCAGGATTTCTTCTCTGCCTTCTGCTTTCGGGCACTCACCGGGATAGGCCTCGCCGGCACGTATGCGCCTGGGATGAAGCTCGTCGCTGAACGATTTTCTGAAGAGACCCGAGGTCTTGCTATGGGCATCTATACCAGCTGCTTCAGTCTCGGGGCCAGCCTCTCTCTCTTTTTCACCGGTCTCCTGACGTTTCATCTTTCGTGGCGTGCGGCCTTTTTTTTCACGTCGGCAGGGCCCGCGCTGGGAGCCCTCATTGGATTTCTGATTATCAAGGAGCACTCGCCAACAACCTCACGCCCGACACGAATCGGGCCGGCACAGGTCTTCCGCAATCCCCAGGCCCTCCTCGTCATTACCGCCTATACCGGCCACAGTTGGGAACTCTTTGGGCTTCGCGCATGGATCGTTGCTTTCTTGGCCGCCTGCCTGCTGCAGACCGGGATTCCCTTATCCTCTGCGACCGACCTGGCCTCGAGATACGGTTCCGCCGTTCTGCTGCTGGGGGCCGGAGCAAGCCTGCTGGGTGGTTGGTATTCAGACCGGTGGGGGCGAGGCCGGATTATCCTCGTGGCCTCTCTGATTTCCAGCCCTTTAACCCTTCTGCTGGGATGGACCTACCCGCTTCCCTTCCCTCTCGTCGTCGGACTGGTCGGCCTCCTGGGGATAGCGATCATGCTCGACTCCTCTACCCTCTCCACAGCAGTCACCGAGGTCGCCGATCCCCAGTTCGTTGGCTCCACCTTGGCGCTGCATTCTTTCTCAGCATTTCTCGCCGCTGCCGTCTCTCCAGTCGTGTTCGGCGTCATCCTCGACGTGGCGGACTCGCCAATGGCTCAGTGGTCCTCCGTGACCGGGTGGGGCCTTGCCTTTACCGCCATCGGCTTGGGGGCCCTCGCCGTTCCTCTGGCTATCCATCGCCTGCGAAGATCGCAGACACTTCCTCCCTCCTTCTTCCCAAACCACCGAAGGAACGGAAAGCAATCCTAAGGCTCCGCCCACGCCGGCGGCCTATCGCGTGCTTGAGAGCTCTTCAGGTAGCGAAGGGAGTTTCGCCGGGTGAGTGTGGAGGGAAAGGTGCGCAGGGAGGCGAGATCCCCTCCTTGAGGATACGGATCGCTTCGGGGAGCTTCTCCAACAGGTCGGTGGCGATCATCGCCTCGGGACCGAGTTGCTGGCACGCGAGGTCGCCGGCCAGCCCATGGAGGTACACACCTGCTACCGCCGCCTGCCCCGGTGCCAGACCCTGGCTCACGAAACTAGCAATCATCCCGGTGAGGACATCGCCGACGCCTCCGGTCGCCATCCCCGGATTGCCCGTGGGATTGATGTAGACTGCGCCACCTGGTTCCGCTATGAGCGTCCGGGCCCCCTTGAGAACGAGGTACACGTTGTAAGTCGAGGTCACCTTCTGGGCAATCGGGATCCGTTTCTCGATCACCTCCTCCTTGGGAACCGAGAGCAGGCGGCTCAGTTCTCCCGGATGCGGCGTCAGGATCACGGGAACCGAAGCCTTGGACAGGATCTCCGGATGACGCGCCAAGACGGTGACTCCGTCCGCGTCAATCACCAAGGGAATCTTGGCTGATTTAATGAGGGTCTCCACGAGGCGGGCGGTTTCCGGATGGGTGGAAAGACCCGGCCCCAGCGCGAGAACCCGCTTCCCCTCCATGAGATCCAGGAGTGCATCCGCCGCCTCGAAGGCCACGGTTCGCTCCTCGGTTTCGGGGAGGCCAACGGTCATCACTTCGGTAAGTTTGGCCTCCATGAGATCGTTGAGTCCCTCAGGGAGGGCCAACGTGACGAGCCCCGCACCCGTTCGCAACGCGCCAAGGCTGGACAAGGCGGCTGCCCCTGTCTTGCCGGGTGATCCGGCGAGCACCAGAACATGGCCGTAGGTCCCTTTGTGAGCGTCCGGATCCCGGAGGGGGAGGGCAGCTCTCACCGCTTCACTATCGGTGAGGTTCACCGGCAGCTTCGGATCCGTCAGAAGGACTCGAGGAACTCCAATGTCTACGACCCGGACCTCCCCCGTGCATCGGGCTGCCGGGTAGAGGAGCAGAGATCGTTTTGGAAGAGCGAAGGTCAAGGTCAGGTACGCTTGAATGCATGGCTCCTGCATGCGCCCATCATCCGAACCAAGGCCGGAGGGGATATCTAAAGCCACCAGAGGTCGTTGCAGGGTGTTCAGCAGTTGAATCGCCTCAGCAGAGATGCCTCGGGCTGGTCCGGTGAGACCCGTCCCCAGGATGGCATCAACAATCAGATCGGAAGTGGCCAGGACCTCCCGGCGTCCGTGGAGATCCCGGGCCGTCATCACCTCGACCAGTGGAATCCCCGTCTTCTCGGCGATTCCCAAGTTAATCGCCGCGTCCCCCTTCAGCTCGTCCTTCTTTGCCAGGAGCAGGACCTGGACCTCTGTTCCGCGGTTCGCGAGGTGCCGGGCCACCACGAACCCATCGCCCCCGTTATTCCCTTTCCCGCACACCACCGACACCCGCGACCGATACAACCGGGGGAAGTACCGTTCCATCTCGCGGACGGCTCCAGCCCCGGCGTTCTCCATCAGGATAAGGGAAGAGACGCCGTACTCTGCTTCGGCCCGGTGATCCAGCTCCTGCATTTCCTTTGCGGTCACGACCTTCATAGCAATAGCAGTCAGCAGTCTGCCGACAGCTCTCCTTTCAGTCAGTGGCGACGACAAATGCCACCGCGTAGTCTCCGTCGTGACTCAAGCTCAGGTGAAGGTGACGGATCCCCTGCTCTTCCGCGACAAGACGGGCCCGTCCAGACAATCGGACCCCCGGCGGCCTCCCTCGGGGTCCAACCACCTCAACCTCTCGCCAGCCGATCCCTCCACCCCACCCGGTCCCCAACGCCTTCATGGTCGCTTCCTTGGCCGCAAATCGGGAAGCAAAGTGAACCTCTGGGAGGGGACGCGCCTGACCTTCGGCCCTCTCCTCAGGCGTGTAGAGCCGCTCACAGAGCCGATCCTTGTACCGTTGAAGGACCGCCCGCATTCGAGGGATGAAAACCAGATCCGTTCCGACTCCGACGATCACGAATCACCTATTAGCGTATGGTACGTAACTCATAGCGCGTAGTGCGAACCTCACAACTGGCAGCAATCTCCACGCCTCCGCGGGCCTTTTGCTGACGCCGACTTGCTGACAGCGAATGGCTGCTGTGTCATCTGGCCTTGTGGATGAGACCGAGCATCTCCCGAACGGCTCGATCGATTCCCACAAAGGCTGCTCGGGCGACGATGCTGTGGCCGATGTTCAACTCTTCTACCTCCGGAATCGCAGCCACTGCTGCAACATTCTGATAGTTCAAGCCGTGACCGGCAGCGATCCGCAGACCGAGGTCCCGCCCGAGGCGAGCCGCCTCCATAATCTTCAGGAGTGCATTCTGCCGTTCAGACTCCGTCCTGGCCTCGGCATACCGTCCCGTGTGAATTTCCACGAATGGTGCCCTCGTGCGCTTTGACGCCTTCACCTGCTCGGGTTCGGGATCGATGAAGAGGCTCACTCTGATCCCGCCCTCGGTCAAGGCGCGAACTACCCGCAACATCCGTTCCTCTCGGCCGGCCACATCGAGGCCTCCCTCAGTGGTGAGCTCCTGGCGTCGCTCGGGCACGATGGTGGCGATATCCGGAAGGGTGTCCAGGGCGATCTTGACCATCTCTTCCGTCGCAGCCATTTCCAGGTTAAGCTGGGTCTTCACCACCTCTCGAAGAAGCCGGACGTCGCGGTCCTGGATGTGGCGTCGATCCTCTCGAAGATGCACGATGATGCCAGCGGCCCCCGCCACCTCGGCGAGGATGGCCCCAGTCACGGGGTCAGGCTCTGATCCCCCCCGGGCCTGCCGGATCGTCGCAATATGATCGACATTCACTGCCAGCCGTGGTCTCATCGTCCCCGCTTCTCTTCCGCATGCGGCGAGGGAGGTCTTTTGCCGGGAGGAAGGCGGAATCTGGTTTGTCCGAGATCCCGGGACGGGCTCCCGGATCGGGACGTCAAGCCGAACCCTTCGTCCCCGCTACACGGGGATGGGCTGGCGTCCCCTCCGCACCTCACCGCGGCCCTTCCACGCGGAACTTAGAATGATTGGACTACCTCACACCTGGAATAATTTCGCCAACGACCCGGAAGGGCCTTCCGAGCCTTAGCCTAATTCCTTTTCGATGGCTTCCGCAATCGATTTGGCCAAACGATCCACCTGCTCCGCGTCTTGCCCCTCCACCATTACCCTGGCAACTGACTCAGTCCCGGAATAACGAACCAAGACCCGCCCGCTGCCGTCGAGCTGGGCCTCTGCCTCCGCGATTACTCCCTGTATGGGAGCGATGGATTCGAGTTCCCGCTTCTCTCTCACGCGCACATTGACCAGAACCTGAGGACACACGCTCATGCACCGGCGAAGCTGCGAAAGCGGTTTCTGACGCTTGACCATCAGGGAGAGAACCTGAAGAGCAGTCACCACACCGTCCCCAGTTGTATTATGGTCGAGAAAGACACTGTGCCCGGACTGTTCGCCGCCCAGATTATACCCGTGCCGGAGCATTTCCTCTAACACGTAGCGGTCCCCCACCGGGACGCGGACGATCCGAATCCCTGCCTCTTTCAGGCAGAGTTCCAGTCCAATATTGCTCATCACCGTCGCCACAACCGTATCAGCACGGAGGAGGTTTTGGCTTTTGAGGTCCAAGGCACAGATGGCCAAAATGTGATCCCCATCGACCACCGCTCCCGTCTCGTCCACGAGAATGGCCCTGTCCCCGTCGCCATCATGTGAGATGCCGACGTCAGCCTTGTGTTTCAACACCGCTTCCTGCACCACCTCTGGATAAAGGGAGCCACACCTCTCGTTGATATTGAGCCCGGTGGGTTGAATGTTCAATGGGATAACTACCGCTCCCAACTCCCTGAGAATGGCGGGCGCCACCCTGTAGGTGGCCCCGTGGGCACAGTCCACAACCACTTTGAGCCCGTGCAAGGAAACGCCCTTGGGAACGGTTCCCTTGGCAAACTCGACGTACCGTCCGGCCGCATCATTGATCCGATAGGCCTTGCCGATTTCACCGGCCAGTGGGCGAAGTCGTTCGATCTCCTGGCTATTGATAAGCGCCTCCATGTGCTCTTCCGCCTCAGACGGCAGTTTAAGTCCGTCCCCGGAGAAAAACTTAATCCCGTTGTCCTGAAATGGATTGTGGGAAGCAGAGATGACAATGCCCGCATCCGCCCGCAGGCTCCGGGTGATAAAGGCAATCCCTGGAGTCGGCAGGGGACCCACCAGCAGAACATCCACTCCCATCGAACAGATCCCAGACGTCAGGGCACACTCCAGCATGTACCCGTGGAGACGAGTATCTTTCCCGATCACGATCTGATGCCTGCCCGGCCTCGTCTTAAAGAGATAGGCCGCCGCCCGACCGAGCTTGACCACGGTCTCCGGGGTCATGGGTTCTTCGTTGGCGACGCCGCGTACCCCGTCGGTCCCAAAGAGCTTGCCCACCAGCTTCGTCCTCCTATCGGCTGAGAGTCCCAGTCATGATTCCGATTCCCTCCGTATGGCATCCGTCATCCGGGCCACCCGGACCATAGCTTGGACATCGTGAACCCGAACGATATGTGCACCCTGCCAGATGGCGATCGCGATCGCGGCTGCCGTTCCCTCCAACCGTTCCTCCACGGGAAGATCGAGGATCGCTCCGATAAAGGACTTCCGCGACGGCCCGATCAGCAGAGGCTTCGCAAGGACGTGGAACTCTGGGAGGTGATGCAAGAGGCGGAGGTTATGCTCGACGCGCTTCCCGAAGCCGATCCCGGGATCGACCGCGATGGCCTCAGGGTGTACTCCGTGCGCTTCGGCCAGGAGGATCCTTTCCTGGAGATACGCCCGTACTTCCCCCACTAAGTCCGCGTACCTCGGATCGCCCTGCATCGTCTTGGGAGTTCCGCGAATGTGGGTGAGCACGAGGCCGGCCCCCGCCCCGGCCACGACGGACGCCATGCGAGGATCAAAGCTGAGGCCGCTAATGTCATTGATCAGGTCCACCCCTTCCCCTAAGACCTCGGCCGCCACGTCCCCCTTGTATGTATCTACGGAGATGGGGACCTGAATCTTGTCAACAAGTGCCCTCACGGGGGGGAGGATTCGGCGAAGTTCCTCCTCGGCCGATACCGGCTCGGAACCCGGTCGCGTTGACTCTCCGCCTATATCGATAAGATCCGCTCCGGCTTCGACCATCTGATAGGCACACTCAATCGCCCGGCCTGGATCGAGATGCCATCCCCCGTCGAAAAAAGAATCGGGGGTCACATTGAGGACCCCCATGATCTGTGTCCGGGCCGTCACGTCAAGGCAAAACCGCCGGCACCGGAGCGGGGGCAGCCGAGTGCCGGGACGGGCTACGGCCTCAGGCGAGTGCCCCGGCGACGATACCATCGATCTCCGGTCCCTCCAACACCTCCCGTTCGAGCAGGGCAGCGGCCAGAGCGTGGAGTGCCTCGATCCGGGATTTGATGAGCTCCCTCGACCGGTCGTAGGCATCCATCACAAAACGGCGGACTTCTTGGTCGATCTCCTGGGCTGTCAGTTCACTATAATCCTGGTGCTGGGCGATCTCCCTCCCCAGAAAGACCATCTCCTCCTTCTTTCCAAAGGTGAGAGGACCCATTTTTTCGCTCATCCCCCACTCACACACCATCTTGCGGGCCAGTTCCGTGGCCCGCTCCAGGTCGTTTCCCGCCCCGGTGCTGATCTGGCCGAGCACCAGTTCCTCCGCGACCCGGCCCCCCATCAGAATGGCGATATTGTTCAATAGGTACTCCCGATGGTAGTTGTGCTTCTCGTCCAACGGCAGTTGCTGGGTAATCCCCAAGGCTCGCCCCCGGGGGATGATGGTCACTTTGTGGATCGGATCGGTCCCCGGGATGAGCTTCGCCACGAGGGCGTGCCCTGCCTCGTGATAGGCGGTCGCCCGGCGTTCCTCCTCGCTCAAGATCAGGCTCTTGCGCTCGACCCCCATGAGCACCTTATCCTTCGCGCTCTCAAAGTCCTTCATCTCGACAAACTTTTTGTTCTCGCGGGCTGCCAACAGGGCCGCCTCGTTCACCAAGTTGGCCAAGTCGGCTCCTGAGAACCCCGGCGTCCCTCGGGCCAGAACCGGCAACTCCACGTCCGCGCCCAGCGGGATCCTCTTGATGTGGACCTTGAGGATCTCCTCGCGGCCCCGAACGTCGGGGCGCGCCACCACGACCTGTCGGTCGAATCGGCCGGGCCGAAGCAGCGCCGGATCCAACACGTCGGGCCGGTTCGTGGCAGCGATCAGAATCACCCCGTCGTTGGACTCAAAGCCATCCATCTCGACCAAGAGCTGGTTCAGAGTCTGCTCCCGCTCGTCATGGCCACCCCCAAGCCCTGCGCCCCGGTGCCGGCCCACCGCGTCGATCTCATCCATGAAGATAATGCAGGGCGCATGCTTCTTTCCCTGATCAAAGAGATCGCGGACCCGGGAGGCCCCGACCCCGACAAACATCTCCACGAAGTCAGAACCGGAGATCGAAAAGAAGGGGACATTCGCCTCGCCCGCAATGGCGCGGGCCAGCAGGGTCTTCCCCGTTCCCGGAGGTCCCATCAGCAGGACGCCCTTCGGGATCCGGCCACCCAACTTTTGAAACTTCTGGGGGTCCTTCAGGAAGTCAATGATTTCTTCTAACTCCTCCTTGGCCTCCTCCACCCCGGCCACGTCAGCAAAAGTTACCCGGTTCTGTTTCTCCGTGAGCAGCCGGGCCCGCGCCTTTCCGAATGACAGCGCCTTGGCGCCGCCGCCCTGCATCTGCCGCATGAAGAAGATCCAGACGCCGATAAAGAGGAGCATCGGCAGCCACGAGAGGAGCACGTTGTACCAGGGATTTTGTTCCACGGGCCTGGCGGCAATTCTGACTCCCTGCTTCCGCAGGGACGGAACCAGCTCGGGATCCTCCGGAGCAAAGGTCCGGAACAGGGTGCCGTCGGTGAGCCGGCCTCGAATGTCCGACCCTTTCAGGGTGACCTCGGCGACCTCCCCCCGCTCAACCTGCGCGATAAATTCGCTGAAGATCAGCTCTTTCTCGACAGGTTGGGTCTGATTAAAGATGTTAAAGAGGAGGATCATGCTCAGGCCGATCACCAGCCAGAGCGCCATATTTTTCATGAACGGACTCAATCCCAACCCCTCCTTCGGACTCACCACTCGTTACCCTCTTGGCAGCACTTACATAGTTTTAAAGATAGCATATTGCGATGTACCTGCCAATATATCAAAATGTCAAATGGCCGAATCAACGGCTTGCAGGACCCTCTCCTCGGTGGATGGTGAGGACCAACACCTGCTCCGTCGCTCCCCCAACCCGCCCTCGCTCGTCAATTCGAAATCCCGGAATCCACAGGATCCCTTTCTGATCGACGACGACGGGGACCCTTTCCCGTTGTTCCCGAGGGACCTTCGCATCGACGAAGAGATCCTGGAGCTTCTTGTTTCCTTTCAGCCCCAGGGGGCGAAAGCGATCACCCGGCCTCCAACTTCGAACGGCGAGCGGTGGAAGAACCTGCTGCCAGTCCAGATATGCACGATCTGGACCGTTTGGCGGAAGTTCTGCCAACGAGCGAGGCAGGATCGCGGCCTCCATCTGCACCCCCCACTCGCGAATGACGGTTTCCCCCGGCACGCGCAATTCTTCATGGACCGACGACCGCCGCACCCCTACCGGCCTCCCCAAGTATAGGAAACCACCAGACCTCCACGCCCTCTGGTTCCGGGGGAGGGTGACCGCCGACGGGCCACCGGGGACTGTGAGTCTTTCTACTGCCTCCAGGTGGGCGGTGGTCAGATACACCCCAGGGGCGATACTCCAAATCGCCCGCTCGAGAATGCGGCGTCGAATCGCTGGGGCTACTCCCCGAAGGGCACCGAGGCTCATGCAAATTCTGCTCCCCTGAAAGTCCACGAGGGCGTTGAAGGTCTGACCAGCGCCTTCTTCAAGATAGCCCTCGTCCTCCGCCACATGGGCCGCCATGCGGGCTAACGTCCTGGCTATCGAAGGATTATAATCCCGTTGAAGTAAAGGGAGGAGTTGCCAGCGAATCCGGTTCCGGAGGTAGCGGAGGTCCCGATTCGAGGGGTCCTCCAGGAAGGAGAGCTTATGCGCCTTGGCATAGGCTTCGATGTCCTCTCGCCCTACTCCGAGAAGCGGCCGAACAAGGCGTCCTTCTTTGAGCGGCAACATTCCGCGCAGTCCCCGAAGTCCCGACCCCCTGAGTAGGTGAAGGAGCACTGTCTCGGCTTGATCGTCCCGGTGGTGCCCCAGGGCAATCTTCGTGGCCCCGACCTGCGAGGCGAGCTCGTCGAGAAAACGATACCGCGCCCCTCGGGCCTCCGCCGCAAGCGACCGGCCTCGTCGCGCTCCCCCTTTCCAAGTCTCCGTGGTCGCAGACAAGCTCCAGGAGGCCGCTAGGTCTTCAACAAAGAGGGCATCCTGTCGGGAGGTCTCCCGAAGGCCATGGTCGAAATGCGCCACATGGAGGGTGAGGGAATATTGGACACAAAGTCGCAGCAGGCAATGAAGCAAGACGACGGAGTCAGCGCCACCCGAGACCGCCACCACGATGCTTTCACCCGGCTCCAGGAGCCGGTACATCGTGATCGCCCATCGTACAGCGGGAAAAACTCGATCTCGCACGTCTCCTCCCCTCCTTATTGGATCATAGGGGCTTGCCAGGCCCCTGTCAACGGTCATGCCTGCCAAGGGAAACGCACATTTCTGTTGAAAGATCCTGCGTCCCTTGTTACCGTTACCGGAACAACAGGAGGAAGATGGCTGTGGCCACCGCCTCTCCAGAAATCCCAAAACCAACCGTGCTCTTTGTAGATGACGAACGCCTGATGTGTGAGATGTGCGCAGACATCCTTGCTCAGGCGGGTTTTCAAGTGCTCACGGCTCCCGATGCCCAGACAGCCCTCAATCTGGCCCAGGCGCATCCCCCGGCCGTGATTTTGCTCGATGTAATGCTTCCCGGGATGAGCGGGATTGAAGCCCTCAGCCACTTCGCCAGCGTGGCCCCCTTTGCTCCGGTGATTATGATCACGGCCTATGCATCTCTTCAGAGCGCCATCGAGTCGGTAAAACACGGCGCGTACGATTTTATCCCGAAACCCTTTGAACCGGACGCGCTCATCCCGGCGGTCAATCGGGCCGAGGAACGCCACCGGCTCCTGGTCGAGAATAGTAGGCTCGTCCACACCCTGCAGGAAAAAGTGGCGGAGCTCAGCCGTCTCCACCAAGTGGCGACCGACATGGCAAACGACCTCCGCCAGCGAATGGAGGTGCGCACGGCAGAACTTCACCGAAGCGAGCGTCTCACCGAGAGCATCATCACCCACCTGGCCAGCGGGCTGATGGTGGCCGATTCGGGTGGAGCGATTACCCTGATTAACCCGCAAGGGGTCCTCACTCTCCGTAGTGAAGCGGAGGAGGTCCTGGGCTCCAAATTGACTGATCTCTTCCCCAACGCTGGTGAGTTGCTGGAAGTCCGCAGCGAGCCCAGTCAACGGGAGTTGGAACTCACCTTGCGGGATGGCGGTACCATCTCCCTCGGCTTCAGCAACTCCTACCTCACGGACGTCCAAGGTAACCGGGAAGGGGTGATCGTGGTCTTCCGCGATCTGGGCGAGATCAAACAACTCCGAGCAGAGCTTCGCCGCAAAGACCGCCTCGCGGCCATCGGCCAAGTGGTGGCTGGCGTCGCACATGAGATCCGGAACCCCCTGTTTGGCATCACCTCCGTGGCCCAGATCCTCAAGCGGGAGTTAGATCTCACCGCTGTCCATCGGGAGCTCGTGGAAGCGATGTTTTCGGAGACCCAACGCCTCAATGTTCTGGTGAGCGACCTGCTCCTCTTCGGGCGACCGTCCCGTTTGGAACGGAAACCGATTGATCTCCAACAGCTCCTGGATTCGTGCTGCCACTTGTATGCCGGAGAAATCCGCGAGCGTTCCATCGAACTCCGAAAGACCTATCACCCCCACCTGCCTCTTGTCGCGGCGGACCAAGATAAGCTGAAACAGGTCATTTTGAATCTGTTAAAAAATGCCTTGGAGGCGACCCCGGCCGGAGGGGTTGTGACGGTTGGAGCCGAGGGCCTGAAATCGGAAAGCAATGGTGAGGCGAATCGGGTCGCGGTGAGGATTAGCAACACGGGGTGCGGTATTCCCTCCGAGGATACGGAACGCATCTTCGATCTTTTCTTTACCACGAAGCCCCGGGGTGCAGGCCTGGGACTCTCGATCTCCCGCCGGATTGTGGAAGATCACGGAGGAAAGATTGTTGTCGACAGTCACCCGGCACAGGGGACCACCTTCACCATAGAGCTTCCCCTCAACTCGGTTGACAATTCACCAATGACCGCCGCAACATAATACTTGTCTAGCCTAAGCCATCTCTTATAACATTATTCATTATAGTTAGCTGTCGGTCATCGGGCTTCGGTCACCGGTCCTCGATTCATGGGGAGTGCGATATGCAGTCTACGCTGATCATTATCGATGACGAGCCCCTGATTCGAAAGGGTCTTCGGCACCATTTTGAGCGAAAGGGGTATCGGGTCTTGGAGGCGTCTACGGCCTCCGAGGGGATCCATCAGGTCCAGGAGGAGGCTCCGGATGTGATCCTTCTCGACCTCAAGCTGCCGGATATGGACGGCCTGGCTGCTCTGGAGCAGATCAAGGGGAGCCAACCCGACGCCGCCGTCATTGTGCTCACCGCCCATGCGACCTACGAAAAGGCGGTAGAGGCGGTGAAGCGTGGCGCAGAAGATTTTTTGATCAAAGAACCTGCGGAGGGAAACCTGGCGGCCATGGAACTCCGAGTCTCGAAGGCGGTGGAGGGACTGCGGAAAGACCGCATCCGCTCGTATTACAGCCGACATTTCCGGCGGCGCGCGACGGACCGCGACCCGGCCATTCCCGGTGAGCATCCGTCCATCCGTGACCTCGACAGACTCATCGACCTCGTATCTCAGAATCCTTCAACCACCGTCCTCCTCTTGGGAGAGAGCGGGACGGGAAAGGAGCTGATCGCCAAGGCAATCCACCAGAAGTCAAGCCGACGGGATAAACCCTTTGTCGAGATTAACTGTGCGGGTCTTTCGGAGAATCTCCTGGATTCAGAGCTCTTCGGCCACGAACGAGGGGCGTTCACCGATGCCAAATCAATGAAGCGAGGACTCCTGGAGGTGGCCGACGGCGGTACAGTCCTCTTGGATGAAATTGGTGATATGCCCTCCGCCGTCCAACCCAAACTCCTCCGGGTCTTGGAGACCCAGACCTTCAGGCGGGTCGGCGGGCTCAGGGATATCTCCGTCGACGTGCGAACCATCACCGCCACCAATAGAGACCTGAAGAAATTGACCGAGGCCGGCAGCTTTCGGGAAGACCTCTATTACCGACTGAAGGTGATGCCCGTGGAGATCCCCCCTTTGCGAGAGCGGGGCGGCGATGTGCTCTACCTGGCGCAACTCTTTGTCCAGGAGTTCAACAACTCATTAAAGAAACGGATTCGGGGATTCTCCGAAGAGGCCCAGGAGATCCTCATGGCCTATCCCTGGCCAGGGAATGTCCGTGAACTCAAGAACGTGACCGAGCGTGCGATGATCCTGTGCGGCGGCGATATAATCCTTCCCGAGCATCTCCCCGCTGACCTCCAAGGAATCACGGGCAAAGCGGTCCGCGTGCTCCCCGAAGAACCCGTGACCCCCCGACCGCGCATTAGAGACTCGGACCGGTTCATTTCCCTTGACGAACTCGAGAAAAATTACATCCGCGACGCCTTGGAAGCGACGCAAGGGAATCGAACCCAGACCGCAAAGCTTTTGGGAATCTCCCGCTCAACGCTCTTGGACAAGATCAAGCGGTACCGCCTGGGAAAATAATCCGGCAGTCGGCGCTCTTGACAGTCTCGGCTGACGCTTTTTCAGGCATATCCTAGCCCTCTCATCTCTTTCTGCACGTAAGCCCGCATCAGATAAGCCTCCAGCGTAGGGAGATCCTCCTCCGGCATTGGTATGCTGCTTGCAGCCTGAACACTGCAAGTGTCGAATGTTGGTAGGAGAAAACGCAATGCGTGCGTCCCTTCAGGTGCTCATTATGGAGGATGACCCCACCATCCGCTTAGCGCTGGCCCACGCCTTGACAAACCGAGGGGCTCGGGTCCAGACCTGCACCAGTCTTGAGGGCGCTCTCGAAGCCATACGGGCTCATCCCTTTGATGTCATTCTGGCAGATCTCCGGATGCGTGGGCAGGAAAGCGTGGAAGGGTTGGAACTGCTCAAGCGTGTGCGAAGGGTGCACCCTGAGATTCATGTCATCATCATGACCGCATACGGAACCGATGAAGTCGAGGCAGAGGTGCGACAGAACGGGGGAACGTACTGGGCAAAATCTCAGGGCCTCGATGATCTCCTGGTTTCCGTGATGTCTATTCCATCAAAGGCCTCGCGGACGTAGGCTGGAAGCCGCTTCACAGACGTACTGCCATTTGCATCGATTTCGTTGGTGTCTAACTCTTCGTCAGATCTGATCCGCAAGAAAAATTTTGTGTCTCTCCAAAAAGGACTTGACTCGAACATGAAGCTCGGTTAAAAGGAGGAGCGTTCACGTTCGATCATCCCTTACTGTATAACAAGTTTTGACGTTACTCACCCGCAGCCACAATCGTCCATTTCTGTGGATAAATCGCAGACGTCTGGCCCTCAGTGAAGTTACAATGTGATTCCTGTTGTGGAGAATTTGTGGATAGCCGCCCTCCCCCCGCTGGAAGGTGAGGCCCGCGGTACGTTTTGTCATTCTGAACAGAGGTGAACAGGGTTGCAGAAGGCTGAGGGAATGACGGGACAATCCTCCTTATCCCAGGAAGTTTGGCAGGCCGCCCTCTCTAATATCCAGCGGCAACTGGTCCACCACAGTTTCGCCACCTGGTTTCGCCCCCTCAGCCTCGGCAGTACCCACGCCAATCGGATCCAAGTGCTCCTTCCCAATCGGTTCTTCAAAGAGTGGTTTGAAGAGCATTACCTTGAACTCCTCCGGTCCGCTTTGGAAGACCTCCTGTTTACCCGGGTGGAGATCGATCTCATGGTCCCCAACCAGGATCCCTCCCCCCCACCACCTCCTCGGGAGGCACCACCGAAACGGACTCCCCGGCGCCCTGTTCCGACGACCTCCCTGACTCCGAAATACACCTTTGATAGCTTTGTCGTAGGATCGGGGAACCAGCTGGCTCATGCCGCATCGCTCGCGGTCGCAGAACAAATTTCGAAGGTGTACAATCCCCTATTTATCTATGGGGGCGTCGGTCTTGGCAAAACTCACCTCCTCCACGCGATCGGCCATTTCGTGTTAGAGCGGGACAGCTTGGTCAGGATCTCCTACGTCTCCTCGGAAAAGTTCACTAACGACCTGATTAACGCGATCCGTTTTGATGCGACGACCGAATTCCGCAATCGCTACCGGAGCGTGGACATCCTTCTCATCGACGACATCCAGTTCATCGCCGGGAAAGAACGGACTCAAGAGGAGTTTTTCCATACCTTTAATGACCTGTACAATGCCTCCAAGCAGATCATCCTGACCAGCGACAGCATCCCGAAGGATATCCCCGGCCTTGAAGAACGGCTCCGCTCCAGGTTTGAGTGGGGCCTGATTGCCGATATCCAGCCCCCCGACCTGGAGACCAAAGCGGCCATCCTTCGAAAAAAGGCCCAAGCAGAGGGTGTCCAGATCCCGGACGAGGTTTCCCTCTTCATCGCCACGAACGTGAAATCCAATGTGCGGGAGCTGGAGGGCCACCTANNCCTGAAGGAGCTAGTGGACGGGGACAGGAGTATCACGATGCCCCATATTCTGGAGGTGGTAGCAGATTTTTACCGCCTCAAGGAAAAGGAACTCCTGTCGAAAAGCCGGCACAAGTCTATTGTCCTGCCCCGCCAGGTGGCGATGTACCTTTGTCGAACCCAGACCAACGCATCCCTCCCGGACATCGGGGCAGAGTTTGGAGGAAAAGATCACTCAACGGTGATTCATGCCTGTGCGAAGATCCGTGAACTGATGGCCAAAGACGACAAATTCCGAAAACAGTTGCACGATCTGACCAATCGCCTCACCGCGTGACTGGCGACCCGCATGCGGTAGGCAACGTCTATCATTGCGGGCTTTTCCATGCCCGAAATGTCGCTCCGACGGTCACCCTCGATGTCTGAAAACCCGTCACCCCCACGTATTCCACGCCAACAAATCCTACCCTCTCCACTAGCTGAACTAGATCCCGGACCGGGATCGCGCCTCCGACTCATTCCGACCAGGCTTCAAGGCTGGTTGCCACCTTCTCCGGGAGATTCTCTTTCAATATGATATCGGCGAACTGAAGGCGGCCGTTCGGCTTCAGGACTCGGTAAATTTCGCTAAAACTTATTTCCTTCTCAGGTGAGAGATTCAGGACGCCGTTCGAAATCACAACGTCAACGGTGCTGTCGGCGTAGGGAATCGCCTCCGAGCCCGCACAATCAACCTGGCCATTGGACACGCCGGCCTTCCCGAGGTTCGTCTGTGCTCTCTCCACCATCTCGGGTGTGAGATCAATGCCGCTCACCTGGCCTGTCGGCCCTACCAAACGACTTGCGATGATCAGGTCGAATCCTGCACCACAGCCCACATCAAGAACAATTCCCCCAGGCTTGATTGGTCCCAGAGAGAAAGGATTGCCTACCCCACAAAAAGATTCGACCAGCTCATCAGGCAGATCGCCGAACAAAGACGGATCGTAACCGAGCGCCTCTACACCCGCTTTCCCGGTAGGGTATTGAAACTTCCCCTCCGCTGAGCAGGAGACCTCGGCGTACTTCTTCCGCACCGCCTCGTGAATCTGTGTGACATCGAGCTCTTTGGCCATGGCGGCTCTCCCCAATTTGGCTCTACCCATCCTATCAGAATTAGAGAAAGAAATCTCCGGAAACGGTCCCTTTTAACAACTTAACAATACGGAAGCTCTCTGGCCATATAGCGACCTCACCCGTTTCCCTCTTCTACCTCGGCGGGGACCTCTTCCTCCGCATATGGGCTGCCTTACGCATCCTTGACAAACCTGAGGCACCCACGTTAAAAGGAGGAGTATCTTCTATCTTAGCCCATTCCGGGCAGGTAGCAGAAGCCATGCATGGCGGAGGATCGGTAGTTGCTACGGAGATGGACAGCATATCTTGTGGTTAGCGCTTTCCTGGCGGGGGTCGGGCTATGCCTCATGGCCGATGCCAAGGACACTGATTTCAACCCCGGATCGGCATCGACACTGACACACACCACGCAGCCCTGTGACGCTTCGCTAGTTCCGTGCGAAGATCAATCCGGTGCTAACAAGCTCTTTCTAACATCCTTTCTCGACACAGAACAGAATTCCTTCTACAAAGGCGTGTCACTCCCACCTCCTTTCCCTCCTCCCCGCGGTTAGGGGCTTCCCCATCTCTGAATCTTCAAGCAAACCTATTCGGACGCTCAGGCCTTTTCGTGCCTACGTTTGCAGGGCGCACAGCAGCATTAAACAATCTCGGTATGTGCCTTGCCAGACTACGGAGAAAGCGATGCAGAATCGATACCCTCAGCAGCCTTTGCTCGGGGCCGTCTTAGTCGGAAGTATCTTGTGTTCCGCTGCTGTAGTACCACAAGCAAGAGCTGAAGATCCAAGGCCGGTGGTGGGACATCCAGCGCCCGATTTTATCCTGCCAAATCTCCAGGGCAAACCAGTTCGACTCTCGGACTTTCGCGGGAAGAAGGCGGTCTTTATAAACTTTTGGGCCACGTGGTGTCCCCCGTGCCGCCTCGAGATGCCTACGATGGAAAAGGCGTACAAGCAGTATCGAGGCCGGGGCCTGGAGATCCTGGCAGTGAGCATTGACGCTGGACCTGAGAGTGTCGTGAGAAACTTCATGCAAGAGTTCGGACTAACTTTCCCCGTCCTGTTAGATCCAGAGTCGGAGGTGCTATACCTATACCGGCTCTTCAGCATTCCGGCGAGCTTTCTCATTGATACGCGGGGGATCATCCGGTTCAAGGAACTCGGCTATCGCGATTGGACCGATGGCGAATCAACGAAAATGCTGGAGGAGCTCATACGTTGAAGCCATGATGGATACGGGGCTGGAGGGCGAAGAGCAAGGAGATGCTGGATGGCGCAATCAGTGGATGTGACCACGGTGGTCGCGTTAACGGCGGGACTCTTTTCGTTCATCTCTCCCTGTGTGTTACCTCTTGTCCCCTCCTATCTTTCCTTCGTCGCCGGCATGTCCCTTCAGGAGTTGAAAACGGGCCAGATGGCTCAGGCCCGACGGGCCATCGTTTTCAACGCCGTGCTTTTCATCCTGGGGTTTTCCATGGTCTTTATCACCCTGGGCGCCTCCTTCAGCTTATTTGGGCAGCTGCTCCTCGGGTCGATTGGACTCGTTCGGAAGGTTGGGGGAATCCTCATTATCGTCTTCGGACTGAATATTGCCGGGATCCTCAGGCTGCCGTTTCTGATGCGAGAGCGGCGGCTCCAGCTTGAAAAACGCCCCGCTGGCTACGTGGGTTCGGTCCTGGTGGGAGT
>JABAOD010001397.1_pt4 | contig 21844 bp, 18 predicted proteins | sample 7062151 | NCBI WGS metagenome assembly JABAOD01 (sample SAMN14538626, study PRJNA623070) | marine sediment metagenome | biome: marine biome [ENVO:00000428]; feature: marine pelagic biome [ENVO:01000023]; material: deep marine sediment [ENVO:00002113] | place: India: Gulf of Khambhat ... | reverse complement strand
TCGTCATCGCTATCTAGATCCGCCTCCACCAATGGGCCCCTCAACACCGCCAGTACGAGGACTAAGACAGCGGCAATGGCGGCGACTCTTAACAGATTACGCGACAATCGCCCCTCCTCCGCCAAGGGTAATTGCTACAGAAGATATAAATTCTACGTTTGGTATCAATTCTGATAGTACTCTCCCTTGATCAGTCACTCCTCCTAGCGATGGGGATACTCTTCAGCGGGGAGGCCCGTGCAGGTTGTTCTAGCACGGACAAGCGTGCCAGGCGGCTGTCAGGAGAGGAGAAAGAACTCCCCGTTCTTGACTGAGCAGATAGGGCGATTGTTCTCATCCAGCGTAATTGGCTCGCAACAATAAAGCGCAGGTGGGGAGTGTTCTGGGGTCAGAACTACGCCCTAATCGGGCTAGGCATTGCACGAGACAGCACCATGGTAAAGGAGAATCAGCAGACGACCCAACGCAGCGGACTGAAACTCACAGACTTGATGGAGATGCAGGAGCGGGAGCGTTCAAAACCGAAGCACCGAAGGATAGCGCGACAGTACCTCCACTGGCGACGGATTCTCGACGTCCTCCTCTACCCCGCGCGCGTGGTGAGCAAACACTTAGATGTCCTAGTTCGGGCGAAGTACCTTGTCGTGATGACGGCAGGTTGCTTCTTCGCCGCCGCCGCACTCGTTGTCCTTGGACTTCCGACCCTCGCCCTCATGCCTGCCCTTCTGGGATTTGGCCTCAGCATGGCAGCCCTCGTCTACGGTGCCTTCCCGCAGCTGTCCAGTCGTCTTGACAAGTTCCCCCGGCACGTTTCGTTGGCAACGTGGGCTCTCGGCACGGCAATCTTCACCTTCGTGGGTTTCTCCTCGACCCTTGTCGTATTCCTAGTCCTCTTCATTGGCGGGTTCACCGTGGCTAACGTCATCTGGAACCTGCTGCCCCGAATCATCGAGCTGTTCAACCCCTTGCCGCGGGGGAAGGCGAAAGGCGTAAGCGAGGCCACTGCCAGCCCCACACCACTGCTCTTGACTTTCGGCATCATCGCGGCGTGGTCAGTCGTAGCGAGCCTCATTATGGTGCGCACGGGAATCCATGAGAACAGGCCGCTTGGCACGGCGTTTCTGGGTGCTCACATCGGTCTACTCCTGGGACTTGCGCCCATGGAGTATCAGATGCTCAGGGAAATCCGAAGGCCCACTGCTGCTAGGTGGAGCATGTTCAAGCCATCGAGGCTAGCGCGCCACGTGCTCTTCGCGATGGCGATCTCCGCCCTCGTCGGGTACGAGGCGACGCTGGCGTCGGAGGGGAGGGTCCTGGCAGGCATCCCGATCTTCGCCATCGCTTTGGTACTCGCGAGCTATCTAGGCGTTCTTCTGAGGCAACCGTTCTCGTTCGGCGACCGTCTAAAGCCATATCATGCCCTTGTCCTACCTTCCTTCGGGATGCTTCTCCTTTTCTCACCTCTAGTCGTCTTCCTCTCGAGCCCTCCCGTCGCGATCACTAGGCTCTACGGCGCGGCGCAGGCTGCAGGGCTACTTCTAGGAACTGCCCTCATAGTGATCAAGACAGTCTGGCGAGAAAGGGCTCATAGAATTAGGATGAGGCTACAAAAGACTGTACAGGACAAGTTACCCATGGCACCAGAAAAGGAGAAAGAACCAGATCCATATCTCAGAATCAGGCCTGGAGGCAGGGAGTCCACTTCGAAACACGTCCAGGTGCGAGAACTCCGATCTGATGACAGAGAATCCAGGGATTAAGAACGGTGTGCAAGCAATCTTCTCTCTAGGCCTCAGACAAACACCGATTCGGCGCCTTCCGACGGTCCATTGCCCTCCTCCCACCTCCAGTTCGAGTCTATCCTAAAGCAGTTCAATAATTGACTCCAGCGCTGCGTACTGCAGGCCGTTTTGGTTCGACAAAGCCTTAATCCCCAGCCGCCATCCTCAAGATGGTGATGTATTGCTCTGCCCCATCGACTTCCGCTATGGCCGCCCTCAGATGAAGTCCATATTCACTGAGGAGAGCAGGCTCCAGAAGCTCTTGCAGGTGGAGGTCGCCTTGGCCTCCGCCCACGCTGACCTCGGAACCATTCCGAAGTCCGCCGTGAAGGCCATCGCCTCCGTCGTCGATCAGAGGAAGGTGAAGTTGGAGCGGGTAGCGGAGCTCGAGGCTCAGACGAAGCACGACGTCATGGCCCTTGTCCTCGCCCTCAGCGAGTCAAGCGGCGAGGCCGGTGAGTACGTGCACCTGGGCGCCACGAGCAACGACATCACCGACACCGCTGCCGCCCTCCAGCTGAAGGACGCTCTGCCCGTCATCCAGGACGGTCTCGTCCGCCTCCGCGGAGCTCTCCTGTCTTTGGCGAAGGAACACAGGGAGACCGTCATGGTGGGGAGGACCCACGGGCAAGCCGCAGTTCCCATGACCTTCGGGTTGAAGATGGCCGTCTTCGCTATGGAGGTTCAACGGCACCTAGAGCGGTTGCGAGAGGCCACCCATAGGATTATCGCTGGCAAGATGTCAGGAGCTGTGGGGACCGGCGCGGGCTTCGGCAAGAACGCCATCAAGCTCCAAGGCCTCGTCATGAAGAAGCTGGGATTGACGGCGGAGGAGGCATCCTCCCAGATCGTAGGGCGTGACAGGTACGCCGAGTACGTATCCCTGCTGGCGGGCATCGCCTCTTCCCTAGACAAGTTCGCCACCGAGGCTAGGAACCTTCAGCGCACGGAGATTGGGGAAGTGGCTGAGGCCTTTGGGAAGAAGCAGGTGGGGAGCTCGACCATGGCCCACAAGGAGAACCCCATCACGTCGGAGAACGTCGTCGGCCTAGCGCGGATCGTTCGCGGCTTCGTCGTTCCCGCCTTCGAGAACGTGCCCCTGTGGCACGAGCGGGACCTCACCAACTCCTCCGCCGAGAGATTCATCATACCACACGTGACCGTGCTTTTAGACGATATGCTGCACAAGATGGCGGACGTCTTCGAGAACCTTCGGGTACGACCTGACAGGATGTGGCAGAATGTCCTTGCCACCAAGGGCATGATCATGGCGGAGGCAGTGATGATGGCCCTGGCAAGCAAGGGCGTGGGACGCCAGAAAGCCCACGAGCTGGTTCGTGAGATCTCTCTGCGGGCGAAAGCCGACGGGATGGAGTTGAAGGATGCCCTCAGTGGGGACAAGAGGGTTACCTCGGCTCTCACCGGAAAGGAGCTGGACGACGCCATGGACCCCCGCAAGTACCTGGGTGCCAGCGCGGAAATCGTGGATAGGGTCGTCGCCGTCTGCGAGGGGACCAAGTGAGGTTCGGGGACCTCGTAGAAGTCTACGAGAGGCTGGAGGGGACGACGAAACGGCTGGAGATGACGGAGTTCCTCCGGGAATTCTTCCAGAAGGTGCACGCCGGGGAGATAGACAAGGTCGTCTACCTCACCCAAGGCAGACTTCTCCCGGACTACAGGGGCGTAGAGATGGGCCTGGCGGAGAAGCTCGTCGTTAGGGCTCTTGCCTTCACCACAGGCCTATCCCAGGGCGAGGTGGAGGCAGATTGGAAGCGGCTTGGCGACATGGGTAGCGTTGGGGAGGAGGTTCTTACGAGGAAGAAACAGAGGACCTTGTTCGGGCAGCCGCTGACGGTACAGAAGGTCTACGATAACCTGCTGAGGATCGCCACCGCCTCTGGGGCCGGCTCCCAAGAGGAGAAGATCAAGCTCCTCGCGGATCTGCTCCACGACGCCACACCTGCAGAGGCCCGCTACATCCTGCGGATCGTCGTGGGGAAGATGCGCCTCGGCGTGGCTGACATGACCATTGTCGACGCCCTAGCGGTTGCCTTCGCCACCAAGGAGGACAGGCCCGTCGTGGAGAGGGCCTACAACGTGTCCTCCGACCTCGGGACCGTGGCGAGGAGGCTGGCCAAGAAGGGGCTCAAGGGGCTCAAGGAGATCCACCTGCAGCTCGGCATCCCCGTCAGGGCTATGCTGTGCGAGAGGCTTCCGGACCTGGGGCAGATCTTCGAGAAGCTGGGGAAGTGTGCACTGGAGTACAAGTACGACGGCCTCCGCATTCAGGCGCACGTCGAGAAGGGCGCAATCAGACTCTTCTCTCGTCGCCTCGAAGACCTGACGGAGCAGTTCCCCGACATCGTGGGCGAGGTGAAGAAGGCCTTCATGGGCAAGAGTGGGATCGTCGAGGGAGAGGCCGTGCCTGTGGACGTGAACACAGGCGCCTTCCTGCCCTTCCAAGCCGTCTCCATCCGCCGTGGTCGCAAGTACGACATCGACAAGATGGCAGAGGAGGTGCCCGTTCACCTGCTCCTCTTCGATTGCCTGCACCTCGACGGCAAGGAGTTGATCGGAGAGCCCTACAGAAAGAGACACGCTGCCTTGGAACGATGCATCAAGGCCACCGAGAGGGTAGAGCTTGCCAAGACGCTCGTGACGGACGAGGTGAAGCAGGCAGAAGCTTTCTTCGATGAGGCCCTCGAGAAGGGATGCGAGGGACTCATAGCCAAGGCCTTGGACTCCGGGTACGAGGCGGGTGCACGCGGATGGCAGTGGATCAAGTACAAGCGGGACTACATGGCGGAGATGGCTGACACAGTCGACCTCGTCGTCGTCGGAGCTTTCGCAGGCCGCGGTCGTCGAGCAGGAACGTACGGGGCCCTACTTATGGCGGCATATGACGCACAAGAGGACAAGTTCCGGACTGTGTGCAAGTTGGGCTCTGGCTTCGACGACGAGACGTTGTTCGCGCTTCCGGAAAGGCTTAAGAGGCACAGGGTGAAGGCAGTCCATTCACGTGTCGACTCGAAGCTGGAGGCCGACGCGTGGTTCGAGCCTGCGGTGGTGATCGAAGTCCTCGGAGCGGAGATTACCCTGAGCCCGATGCACACCTGTGGTATGGGCGTCCTGAAGGAGAGTGCTGGGCTGGCGATTAGGTTTCCCAGGTTCACGGGTCGGTGGCGCGACGACAAGAATCCAAGAGATGCCACATCCGTAAAGGAACTCGTCTCCATGTATCGGAGCCAGCTTAAGAAGGTTAGCTGACGTAGTCACTCATCCGCACTCATCGTCTAGTCGGCAGAACATGCCGAGGACATCTTCTTCGAATATCCCAACTATAGATCATCTGCTGGCAGTCTGTCGCATTTTGAATATCATGAAGCCGAACAACGTCGAAAGATTGAATATACTAGAGATTGACAACGTCTGACTGGGTCCAGTCTTGACCATCAGCTCCAGAGGGACGTCTCACCCATGGTATACGGCATAGTCAAGCATCTCCCAGTCCTCACACTCGCTATCTGGGGGACTATTGCAGCATACCAGCTCTATCGCAAACGGGTGCGAACGCTGACTGAGACCTCCTTCCTCTTGGGGGCCGCGGCATGGGCGTCATACGCGGCTTTCGACTGGCTTATCTTCAACACGGAGGATTACAGCACTGCCTTTATACTAGGGAGGTTGTCGCTCACCTCTCTTACCTTGGCGGCCTTCTTCCTGCTTGTCTTCACCAAGCTGTTCCTGATGAAACCGCAGAGGATCGACTGGGTGCTCACCCTGCCGTTGGCAGTGTCCCTAGCCCTCGTGTGGGATGGTATGCTTCTGGACATGCAGGGCGGGTTCCCCTGGAACTGGACAGGAGTCTTTGACCCAAGTCTGTTTCTGATCTGGCTTCTCTACATGGTTGTTTACGCATCCCTGGCCATATGGTACGTCTACCGTGCCTTCAAAGTCGTTAGAAATCACAGTACTTTCCTTGGCTGGAGGATGTTTGGCATCTTCATATCGCTCCTGGTCACTCTGGCCCTCGGCCTGAGCACCAACACAATCTTCCATTCGCTGAACATACCCCTCATGCCCCTCTTCTCAAGCTTCCTAGTGATGCCTGGCGTAATAGTGTTGTACGTGCTCGTTCCCTTGACCAGACATCGGATATCCTCGGTCATAGCCAAGTGGAAGAGCCGCAGGTACCGCATCGTGGCAGCCTACATGATCTATGAGAACGGGACGTTGATAGCGTCAAAGACCTCATTACCGGGGGGCGGAGTCGACGAGGACATCTTCGGGGCCACGCTGGACGCGATTCAGACCTTTATGCGGACCTCCTTCCCCGTTCTATTGGGTAAGTGGCTGCGTAGAGTGGAGCACGGAGATGTGAAGATTCTCATCGAAAGGGGAAGCCACTCATACATAGCACTCGTCATTGAGGGCGAGGACACGGACACACTGTGGATCAAGATGGCCGAGTCCATAGAACGCTTCGAACAGACCAACGACCTGCGCCTTGCAGATTGGAATGGCATACCTGAGGACCTCGAATTGTTGCACGAGACTCTCGATGACTTCTTCACAGAGGCCGCGGTTTTCTCCTGAGAGATAGGCTAGCTAGAAGTAGACTTGGTGGACTCCTAGTGACGATCCGAGGAGGAAGAGTTTCTTCGGCTTCACACTGAGGCGAATCTTCTGGTTGTGTAGGCGGAGTTCTCGCATCTGATACCGAGCCTTCACCTCATCGATATCGCCATACATCTTCGCGAGTCCCTCGCCACACTGGAAGAGGCTAGCCAGGAGTGAAACAGTGGAGAGGGACACCAACTCCTCGAAGGTCCAATTGCTGTACAAGGTGCCGTTCTGCGAGTAGACAAAGGCGGCCTTCAGTAGCTTACCAGGGATCCAGCCACCAGACATATTGAACTTGGTGTGTCGTACGCAGACATGTACTTCGGGAAGTTCCTGAAGGAGGACTCCAATATCAGCGTGTGACACCAAGTCCTCCGCGTAGTCTATTAGGAAGTAAGCGTCGAACGATGGACTCTCGGGCGGTTGGAAATTGGCCGTCAGGTGGTCGTAGAGTTCATACCCAGGGACCATTCCTATCCAGTGTACCGCCACATCGTGCCCCTCCGCATACTGCTTGAGGGGTTTCGATCCACGCATTATGATCTTAAGGATTCGATCAAGCCCTTCCTTACCCCTTTCACGGTTGTACGCCGTGTGGGTCATTATGACGCAAGACGGAGCTCCAAGGGCTCTCAAAACGTGAATCAAGGCAACGCAGTAAAGCGCGGCGTCAGTACCTGGATCAATCTGAGGATCGACCGTGAGTGTAGACCGTGTTCCGTCTGGCATGTCATAGATCACGAGGGAGCGAAACAACCTTAGAGCTTCCTCTGAGGTCAGTGACAAAGCCAAGTGCTCCTCGAGAGAGCCCCAGATTCTATGGAAAGTCGACTGCAGTTCCACTGGCTCTGGGAACTCCTCGAGAACACTCACCGAGTCCTGCTGAGGAAAAGAGGTCCCAGGTGGCGGGCTCCGATATACATGATCGATGACTTCGGACGCGGCATTCCCGGAGACGTCCATCTCGACTCCCCTCGGTGATTTCTAACCTGATTATCACCCATGAGATTCTCAGAGTAATACTTATACTTTGCTACCAGGAGTAGATTATCTAGATAATGTAGCCCCAACGCAGAGCGACAACCAGCTTGAGGAAAGGTAGATATAATGATGCAAGGTTACGAAAAGAACCGAGGACCGCGGATGGCAGGCCGCCGCAAGTCGGAGAAGGCCCAGTTCAACATCAGGATGAACAGCGAGCTCCTCCAGAAGTATAGGGACTATTGTGACGCGAACGGCTTGGACCCTCAGGGCCAGGTCATCAACTTCATCAAGAGGATCGTCGAGTCCGAGTACGACTTCCAGGAGAAACTATGGCAGGTGCTCATTGAGAGTGAGGGCCCCTAGGTCATCACGTCGGCAAACCGCTTCTCGAGGATGAATAGCTGATTCTCAGGCATGGCCCGAGTGTTCACGCTCGCCACTACGAGGCCCGACCTCATCGCTGCCAGGTCAACCACATGCTTGACGAACTCCAGGACGTTGAGAAACCCTCCCTCTTCCACCAGCAGTTCCAGTTCCCCCAGATATACGAGAGAGTCCTTGGCGACGGTCCTGGATATGTCGCGAAGGACCTCCAAGGTCAGCCTTGAGGAGTCGTAGCTGGGGAAGCTAGGGTCTGAAGAGGTGGATATCCACAGGAAAACGGCGTCAAATAGGTCGTAATCCGATTGGAGCTTGCCGGGGAAGAGCGTAGATATCAGGGCCTTCTGCTGGATCGTCGCGCGGGATATCTCCCGGAAACAGTCCCCCCTCTCGCCCTCCCAGAGGACGAATGGGGATGAGAGGAAGGGGGCGGGTGGTCGTCGCCCCGCCTCGCCAAGGGAGACCTCGTCGAAGACCCCCTTCAGCAGGGCCAGACGGGATGGGTCCAGACAGGCCGGGTTCATGTTGACGACCAGGGTGCATCGGTTCTTGCTCGCTGACGATGCCATGGTGGTGACTGTTCTGAGGACCGGTCTGAAGCCGTTGACCTCCACCAGGTACTCCAGGTCGTCGATCATGAGCGCTGATCCAGGGTTGTCTCTCATGAACTTCAGGACTGTGTGGAGGACGTCCACCTCCAGGTAGCTGGGCCGCAGAGACCAAGTGTACCCCTCTTGGGACGAGAGCCAGAGAATGGGGGTCTTCTGGAGGCCGTACTCCTCAGCGAGGACCCGGGGAGGGAAGGCGGTTACGCAGAGTCCGGGCGCCTCCGTGAGCATCTCCCTGAACACTGCAAAGCTGTTGTCCCTGCCCCTCTCAAGTACGAGGTAGTTACGCCCCTTCTGCCAGCCGAACCGCGTCCCAATGGCACCCACCTCCGCCACGGGCTCGATGACCAGGAAGCCGTACCGGAACACCGCGTAGGCGACGAAGGCCAGAAAGATGGTTGTGTAGGCGCTACCGAGGCCCATCCTGGTCGCCGTGCCGGAGAGGAGGGGCCAGAAGACCTCCGTCACTGTCCCGGCCAAGGTCGGGATAGCGAAGCCTGCCAATAGGAGCAGAGAGCGTATCTTCGATCGGCGGTCCTGAGGCCGCCAGTAGGCCCTGGACAGATAGGCTAGGGCAACTATGATTATGACGGCGTACAGCGAAGCAAGCGGCAGGTACAGGGAGCCGACCACGGCTGTGTACCCCGTCAGCCCCACCCCGACGTCCTTCACCAGGAGATTACCGGCCCACAGGAAGGAGGCGAATACGACGGAGGGGGTGTATATGAGTAGCAGGCTCCACGGCTGATTAAGAAGCGAGCTACGTCGTGGGTAGGCCAGGACGAAGTGGGCCATGACGCCAGGAATGAAGGCGATTCCCACCCACTGGACCCTGATTAGCAGGAGTAGCTGGTCTGCTCCCTCAGGCGGGAAGGCCCTGACGATGAACTCTGGGATGTTCCAGAGTATGAAAGTGACCAGGAGGAGTACGTAGATCCGAGCAGTGCTTCCCCGGGGGTTCTTCGACAGGATGTATGCGGCCAGGACGACGTTGATGCCCAATGAAGCGAGGGACTGGTAGGCGAAGAGGTTCATGGACGGCCCCCCAAGGCTCGATCACTCGCCCACAATCTCGAACTGCCCCTTGTCCACTAGGAGGGCGTGGTAGTCGAGGTCGTGCTTCACCCCCCTGAGCTTCACGACCCCAATGAAGCGGCGCACGCTGGTGGTGAGGCCAACCTCTACCTCCCTCACGCCCAGGTGGACGATGCCGTCAGACAGGAACTCCTCCACGCGATAAGGACCGAAGCCCACCGCGCCGCGGAGGGTCTCTGCGACGAGGAAAGTCGTGGCTCCTATAGCCCGCAGGTCCTCGAAGAAGTTGAAAATCTGCCTGCGCGGATCGCCGAGATCGGTCAAGGAATATAGCGCGTTCAGCGAATCGATAGCTATGAGGTCGCACCCCACCTCCTTCTTGTACCTCTTGAACTCCTCCCCGAGCGCCATCAGCCAATCCGGTGCTCCCCCCATCTTCTTGAGATCCTTGCGGAGCTGACGCATGTCGACGACACGAAGGGTCTTCGCCTTCGAAGGCTCGAGGCCGAGGCTCTCTACCTGTTTGGACAGGCTCGCGACGCTCTGCTCCATGGAGACGTAGAGCGCGTTAGCCTTTCGTTCCAGTGCTTCGTAGTATAGAATCCGATAGGCGAAGCTCGACTTCAGGCTGCCTGCCGGCCCCGCCACCAGAATGACAAAACCTGCTGGGATTCCGCCACCGAGGCGCTCATCAAGACCTGCTACTCTAGTTCTCACCCGCAAGCCATCCCCCTCCAAGCTACTACGGCACGGTTCTGGTCCGAGGCCAGGTCCGCCAGAGCGTACAATTTGGATGAGCTTATAAATAGATGTCGTAGCCCCGGCGGGGTTTTGGCATGTCTAGCACCACGAAGAAGGCATGGTGGCGCGTCCTCGCTACAAATAGTAGATTTTATATATCCTGTAGCATATTGCTCATGCGGAGGGAGGAAGGCTGATGCGCCGAGGCTTAAAGGGCATAGAGTTGGTTGAGGGCGTGAACCACATCATCACGGTCACGACTGACTTCGGCGGTACCTTCTATCAGGGCATACTGGAGGGCGCCATCTACAGTGTCAACCCCGCGGCAAGGGTGGTCAATGTCAGCAGATACGTCCGGCCCCATGATGTCCAGGGGGCCGCCTTCATCATGAAGACGACGCTACCCCACTACCCATACAGCGTTCACCTAGGCGTCGTCTTTCCCACCTTCGGCACGCCCGGAGCGAAGGACATCGTCATTCAGTGCAAGCGCGGCATAGTCGTCGGGCCCGATAATGGGATTCTCATACCAGCTGCGAAGAGGCTGGGGCTCGAGGCTGTCTACGAAATCTCAAACCCTCGGTTCTGGCTCTCTGCCCCGTCCACAGCGTTCCTCGCGGATGACTTCTACGGACCCTTGGCGGCCTACCTGTCCATGGGCCTTCGACCCAAAGAACTCGGTCCCCAAGTGTACGAATGGACCGAGATGGAGGAGCCGAAGTTCAGAGTCAAGGGAACCGATATGGAGGGCGAGATCGTCTACATAGACAACTTCGGGAACATCATCACAAGCATACCTGGGCGAGAGGTCGCTAGGGTCGCCCGCTACAACGAGGTTTTGCGGATCGAACTCAACGGTCGCTCCCTACGGCTCCCGCTCCTGAAGAGCTACGGATACGCTCCTAAGGGTGGCTTGCTCGCCACCCTAAACAGCAATGGGCTGTTGGAGATCGCCGCATACTGCGACAGCGCTTCGCGGCTGCTAGGGATTGATGAGTACGTGCCTGTGAAGTTGAGGTCACCGAAGGAGGCCCAGGTTCTCGAGTCACTCACCACATGAGGGGGAGGTAAGTGGAAGACAGACCGGCTGAGAGGGACACGCACCATAATCACGTGACTCTGACGGTCGCATCGCGTGAGAAGGCTCTCCGGGATGAAACGCTCTCGATTCTTGTTGAACGCATCTGTCGCCTAAACCCTGAGGCGAGCGTGTTGAGTCTGGCGCAGCAGGTCTCGGGTGACGACCTCCAGCACGTTTCCTCGGCGATGAGAAGGCTCCTTCGGCTCTGCCCCTCGGGCGTCCACCTAGGAATCCTGTGCTCCGACACTAGCTATCGCAGGCCCCGGGACATCGTCATCCATTGTAAGCGGGGGATCCTCTTGGGTCCCGACAACGGAATTCTTCTGCCGGCTGCTCGGGAGCTGGGACTCGACGCGGTCTATGAGGTCTCGAGCCATTCACGATGGCTTTTGACCCCCTCCAACACTATCTCGGCGGTCGAAGTTTACGGCTCCCTGGCAGCCTACCTATCCATGGGGATGGAACCCGGGAAGGTGGGTCCTAGGGTTGGTCATTGGGTGAGCCACGGTCAGGTGAAGACGGCGGTCCAGGAGGGCCTACCGCCTGTGGCCACCGCGCCTCGTGGCGTCTGAAAGGGCGACCTGCCCCGGCTCAGGCCTGGTTCACAGTTGTCTTTAAGAGCGTGGCCCTTTTCACACCGGTAACCATGCCTGGGACCGTAGTTCTCGGAACCCAGTGGGGAGACGAAGGCAAGGGCAAGATCATTGACTTCTGCGCAGAGAAGGCGGATGTGGTGGTCCGTTTCAACGGTGGGTCCAACGCGGGCCACACCGTAAAGGTCGGTGACGAGGTCTTCCGCTTTCACCTGATTCCCAGCGGAACCATCCGGCCGGAGAAGCTGAACATCGTTGGAAACGGCGTGGTGGTGGACCCCGAGGTCTTGGTGAAGGAGATCGACGAGCTGAAGGGTCGCGGGTACAAGGTGGACAACCTTAAGGTCAGCGAGAGGGCCCACCTAGTCATGCCCTATCACAAGCTCATCGACGGTCTGGAGGAGGGGCTGAAGGGTTCCCTTAAGGCTGGCACCACCATGCGAGGGATAGGTCCGTGCTACGAGGATAAGGCCGCCCGCATCGGAGTGCGGTTCGGCGATCTCGTGGATAGGGACCTCCTGGAGGCTCGGCTGTCCACCCTCGTCCCTCTCAAGCAGCGCCTCATAAGCGCCTACGGCGGGGACGATGTCCTGTCGCGGGAGGCCCTTCTGAGGGATTATGTAGGCTACGGTAAGGTGCTGGGCAAGTATTCGGCCGATACCTCCCTCATTCTCCACGAGGCTCTGTCGGAGGGGAGGCAGGTCCTCTTCGAGGGTGCCCAGGGCACTCATCTGGACATCGACCATGGAATCTACCCGTACGGCACCTCCTCCAACTGCGTCACGGGCTCCGCTTCCGTGGGTTCAGGCGTGGGCATCCGGCACATCCAGGAGGTCATCGGGGTGGTGAAGGCCTTCACCAGCCGCGTGGGGACGGGACCCTTCCCCACGGAACTCCCGGAGGAGGAGGGAGCCTATCTTCGGGACCGTTCCCTAGGTGAGTACGGCACAACCACAGGGCGGCCTCGCCGCATAGGTTGGCTCGACACGGTGATGGTCCGCTTCTCCGCCCGCGTGAACTCCCCCGACCACCTCGCGGTGATGAAGCTCGACGTCCTGGCCGGGTTGGACCCGGCGAAGGTGTGCGTAGCTTACGAGTCTGACGGCGAGGAGCTGCGACACTTCCCGGCGAGCATGAACGTCCTCTCGAAGTGCAAGCCAGTCTACGAGGAGTTGGCTGGATGGGAAGATATCAGCGAGGATACTTGGAGGGAAGTTGTTAAGGCAGGATACGACGAGTCGCCGCCCAACCTGAGGGAGTACCTAGCCTTCCTCACCAAGCAGACGGGGGTTCCCGTGGGCATCGTCTCAGTGGGCCCCGGACGCGCGGAAACCATGGACATAAGGAAGTGAAGGCTTGCAGCCGCCTCCGCCAAGGCGACCTCGAGGAAGGGGCATCCTCGCGGCTATCCGTGTAGTCTCAGTCCTAGCCTCCCTCCTCTTCGCCTTCCTTCTCGGCTCTACGATCCTCATGGTCGTGCCGCCCAACCTGGAGATCACGCCTCCGAGCACGGATGGCATTGACTTCGCCTACGTTGACGGTGTCCTCCGCCTCGACACCTCCATCGCCCTGAAAAACAATGGCTACCACTTCGGCGGCTTCGCCATCACCCCAGACATAACAAACTTCACAATCTCCGTTCGTGGCCTGGTCGAGAATATCGAGGTGGCGAATGACACGAGTGACCCGGTGGACATCCCCATCGGTACTTCAAGGCTGGTTCCCGTCTCCGTGGGCGTCCGGTTGGCCCCCCTCATCTCCACGGGCTACATCATCTTCGAGCCTGCCAACATCACCTTCTTCCTCGGCGGGGGCGCCACCACGACCAGGGGCCTCCTGGACGTGGCTGCCTCAGTCACCATAGGACTCCCCATGGAGGAGCCCCTCATCTCCGACTTCGACCTCGACTTCCAGAACAGCACCTTCTCCAACATCACTGGAGGAAAGGAGTGGCGGCTCCCCTACACCATCCGAAGCGCTGACATCATTCAGGGCAACGCCTCCGCGGCCCTGACGCTGCTCAATGTGACGGGCGGCTCCATTGGAAACACCACCGCAGAAATCCCACTCGGTACGGAAGCCATGGGGAACCTCACCTTCGCAATCAGCGACGAGAGCTTCCTTGACCTCATGGCCGGCCCACAGGACCTCACGCTTCAGGTACAACTGACGCTGCCGGGGGACCTCACGTTCAACAGAGAGGTCACGATTCCCTGGGACCCCTCGGGAGGTGGGTAGGTGCTCAGGAAGTATTATCCAGGGAAAGCCGTGGTGGCTGCCATTGGCTACGCCGTCCCCTTCGTCATCCTACCTCTGCTCTTCCTTAGCGCCTTCCAGACCTTCCTCCCAGAGTCGATCAACATTGAATTCCAGGTCGACATCCGCACGCTGGAGACCCTTATCATCGCCATAGGGGCGACCATCGTTGTCATGGCGTTCATGACAGCCATGTTCGCTAAGGGGCTTCTAGGGCGCGCCATCTTCGGCTCCCTCCGTCAAGCGGCCAAGTTCGCCTGGCTGTACTTCTTCTTCAATGCCGGGTTCATCGCCATCCTCCTCACCATCGAGGGAGGGCAGGGGCTCGGTCCCATCCCCGTCCAGGGCTTAACCTTGTCCGTTCACTTCGAGCAGCTCCTCTACATCCTGTACTTCGCCATCCTCCTCATGGCCCTGTACTTTGTCGTCGAGTACGCGGTCTACCGGCGGGTCGTACAAGAGCAGTACTACGTCGAGCCCTCGTACTACTAGCTAGGCCTGGGTGCAGGGGTCTCCAGCTGCTCGATGAGCTTGCAGGACTGGCAGAACTCGCTCCTGGTGGGCTCGCCGCATCTCTCGCACTCCGATAGCTTCGCGGGGGGATGCTGATCAAGGAGGCTCGGCTTCAGGGAATCATAGGTGCTCAGCATCGCGTGGCGTGTACCGGGGGACGCGTGCTCCAGGGTGTAGAGGACTTCCCTATACTTCGTCCTCATGGCCCGCTCCGCGTAGGGACAAGTGCCGTCGTCGAACGGTATGCCATTGAGCAGGGCGTAGAGGTAGACCTCCTTCTCGGGCACGGTCCTCAGGGGCTGGACCCTGGGCACTAGGCCTGGCTGGACGCTCTCGTGGGGTCCCATCCGGGCCAGTCTATCCACATCCGCTCGACCCAGATTCATCAAGAAGGACTGGACAGTATCGTCGAGGTTCAAACCTGTGGAGAGGTAGTCAGCCTCTACGAGCCTCGCCAGAGTATTCAGGGCCTTCCGACGAAAGACTCCACAGTAGCTGCAGGGGATGGTCTCAGGGTCGGCCTGGACCACATCATCCATCTCCCATCCGACGAGCTCTTTGTAGGTGATGATCCTGTGCTCGAGGCCGAGCTCCCTGCACATCCGCTCGGCGAAGGAGATACTCGAGGGTCTGTAGCCAGCGATGCCCTCGTCCACGGTGACCGCCACGAGTTCGACGTCCCTGCGCTTGCCCAGGACATCGTGCATGAGGCGTGTGGCCACGCTGCTATCCTTCCCACCGGAGAGAGAGCAGGCGATCCTCGTATTGCCAGTCAGTCGTAGCTGCCGGCGGATCTCCCGCTTCACGCGTTTTTCGACGAAGGAGGAGAAGTGGGGTGCACAGAGGTGCGCTCCGCTGTAGCGGACCGTGATGACGGCCTCCCCGCCACAGCGGTCGCAGTTCACACCTCGCTATTCGGGCGGGATACTTTAAAGCAGTGCAGCTTCCGCAGCTTGAACCTCCAGGCATGGCTCTACTAGTCAGACAGGCTTAGCTCTTAAGGGCCGCTCCGACGTTCGCTGCGTACTACAAAACAGGCCTGTGACTCTCTTAAATAGGGCATCTCGCTTCTCCAATCGATGAAGCCCCTCACAGTGCAATATGAGAAGCTCAAGGAGTACGTGGACTCCTCGGGAATGTACCGCATGTATGAAGAGGGGAAGCAGATCACCCTCATCTTCGAGCCCACTTTCGTCGAGGCCACCTTCCACGGGACGGGGGCCCGCATCTTCATAACAGGCCAGCGGGACGGAGACGTCGTCAACATCCAGCGGTTCGAGATTGAGGACGCCGACGGCGAGCGGCGAGACCTGGACATAGAGGCTGCCAGGGAGTCCCTCGCCGTGTGGTTGGATACGGTGGAGGACTAGCCCCTAATCAGAAGTGATAATCGGAGCGTCAACCCTTTAGAGGCTCCTCGCCACGGGAAGAGTCCGCGAGGACATGAGGCAACATTCTTCCTGGACAAAGCACGCGCCCTTCGTCGCCTTCATGGGGGCCCTCACAGGGTTGAGCTACTACCTGCACCTCAACCTTGACCTCATCCTGCCTGCCCTGAACTCTGCCCGCATCCTGATCCAGTTAGCCCTCGGGGCCACAGTCATCGCCATCCTCCGCAACGTCGTGGGAATCAAGGCCTACGGGACCTTCGCCCCCGTCATAATCGCCCTCAGCCTGCTGTACACTGGACTCCTCCTAGGCCTCCTCCTCTTTGCCATCGTGATGGTCATCATGATACTCACGCGGGCGGCCTTCCAGGGCCAGCAGATCCAACAGAGCCACCGTGCCGCCATCATGGTCTTCATGGTCGCCCTAACGGCCATCCTATTCGCCGCCTACGCCACTCAGCTTGGCCACCCGGAAATCGCCTTTCTACTCCTGTTCCCCGTCGTCATTACGGCCTGGTTCGCCGATCGCTTCCTGGAGCATGCGGATCGCGTCGGCCTGGGACCGCCGACGAAGTCCATGCTGTGGACCGTAGTCCTGGTCGCGGCAGCCTTCCTCGTCATGGTCCAGGACCCGCTCGTAGACTTGCTAGCTGGAGAGCCCCTCACCTGGCCCGCCTTCGTCCTCCTGCACTGGTTCCTGGGGACGCGCATCAAGATACGGGTCTCTGAGAAGGTGAGGTTTGGAGCTCTCAGGAGACTGGAGGATGTGATGCTGCGCGGCGGGGTCTCTCAGACCATACTCACCATCAGGCGCAGGAACGCCGACTATCTGGACAAGTACAATCCGCCGGAGCTCATGACCGGACTCAACAAGTCAAGGGCCAAGGCGCTGCTCCTCTCCGAGGGGATACCGGTCCCTGACAATTACCTCCTAGTGTCCAAGAAGGAGGACATGGTGGAGGCCATGGAGCTCTTCATGAAGGCTCCCGGCTTCGTCGTGAAGCCCGCGGAGGGTTTCGGGGGGGAGGGCATCATCGTGGTCCATGGACGCGAGGGCGACGAACTCCTCACCAATGAAGGCCGGCTGAGGAGTGAGGACATGGTCAAGCATCTCACCAACATCCTCGACGGCGCCTACAACGACGGCCGGCCCGACGAGGCCCTGGTGGAGGCCCTGGTAGAGAACCATCCAGGCCTGAAACCCGTTGCCCCCCAGGGCGTGCCGGACATACGAGTCATTTGCTTCCTCGGGTACCCCGTCATGGCGATGCTGCGCCTGCCCACTCGGAGCTCCGATGGCAAGGCTAATATTCACCTTGGGGCCGTCGGCGCCGGGGTTGAGATCTCCACTGGCCGTATCAGCTACGCGACGTGGAAGGGACAGCTCGTCAACCGTCATCCCGACACTGGAACGAAACTTCTGGGATTCGAGGTGCCCTTCTGGGAGGAGATTCTGGAGGTCGCGTGCGAGGCTCAAAGGATATCTGGACTGGGGTTTGCCGGGGTCGACGTCGTCATAGACGCCCTGAAGGGACCGCTGGTCCTGGAGGTGAACCGTCGGCCTGGCCTGGAGATACAGAAGGCGAACGGGACGGGTTTGCTACCACGCCTGGAGGCGCTAGAGAGCCTCGGGGAACTGCACGAGCCTTCCGAGGTGCGCGTCCTTCGGGCCGTGGAGATGGACCGGCTGGGCTGGGAGGTGTCCACCCCTTCCAATGCCCCAGACGCTCCGGCAATGGATGAGGACTTGTCGCTACAATCCGTGGTGCTTGACGGGAGGGCCCCCAAGTGAAGGAGGAGAAGGCAAGAGAGGTCGTCTCCCAGGTCCGGAGGGCGACGCTGCGCCAGACGCTCTTCATCGTTGCTGCACTGGGGGTGGCCGCGTCACTCATCATTTCCCTGGCTGCCGCGGGCCTGATGAGCCTCCCCCTGGGAGGCGTCCCCCTCGAGGGGGATCCCTGGGTCCTGGAAGTCACCCAAGCTGATATGCTTCGGAGCCTTGGGTACGACGGGAGCGGCGTGACGATATGCCTCGTCGACACGGGGATTGACCTGGTGCATCCCGACCTGGCCTCCATCTCGTTATCGGCATGGAGGGACTTCGTGGACGACGAGCCTTACCCCTACGATGATGGTGGGCATGGGACCGCCATGGCGGGTCTCATTGCAGCCCGCGGACGTCTGACGGGCATAGCGCCGGGAGCCTCGCTGATTGTTGTGAAGGCACTCGGGTCCAATGGTACCGGCAGCTCTGATACTATCGGAAAGGCCATCAGGTTCTGCATGGATCCAGACAGGGACGGTGACATCTCTGACGGGTCCGATATCATCAGCCTCTCCCTCGGCGCACAGACGACCCCGTTGAAGACCAACGCGGCTGCTCTTGCAGCTGACGACGCCATCAGAGCCGGCATCTTCGTGGTCTCCTCCGCGGGGAACGATGGACGGGAGGACGATGGGGATGTGGGGACTCCCGCCGATGAGCCCCTCGTCATCGCCGTAGGAACCTTGAATGGGCGCCTGGAAGTCGCAGCCTTCAGCTCGAAAGGGGACAACGGCTACCCCTTCAATCCATCGAGGGTAGATCCCAACATGAAGCCGGAGTTCGTGATGCCCGGGGTCAGCCTACTGACGACGGCGAGGACCTCGTCATACACAGCCATGACCGGCACGTCGGTATCCGCTGCCCTCTTCTCGGGACTGCTCGCCCTCATTCTCGACGCTAACCCGTCCTTCAGGAAAGGATCGGAAGACACGGTCCTGCAGGTGAAGAGCGTCCTCATGGATACCGCTCGCCCTCTGGCGGCTCAGGAGACGCCGCACGACGATTGGTACGGCTATGGCCTCGTTCAAGCGTACGAGGCTCACCTGCGCCTCGATTCGATGACACCCGCGTGAGAGGTAAGGATACACTATCAATTTCCGGAAGGACGCAGGAATCTTTTTGTAGCCCCCCAAAGAGGGCTTTGCGGTGATCATCTGGATATAGTTCAGGTCGCCGTCCTGCTCCTCGGCGTGACCCTCGGCTGGCTCGTGATGTTCGCTGTACGCCGCTACAGGGTCCAGTGGGGAGCCTTCGCTAGCTTCATGAGCGTCCTCCTGGGCATCAGCCTGGTCAAGTTCCTCTACGCCCAGGACCTCCTGCCATACTACGGCATCGGCATCTTCGTCGGGTTCTTCGCCAATGTCTTCGTCCGCCTCGTCGGCAAGGTGGTCGGCGGAAGGGTTGGCGATGGACTCCTGGAGATCTCGGCATACAAGGCAAAGGAGCAGGAGACTCCTACGGAGCCGGAACAGACTGTCCCAGAGAGGGAGGAAGAGGCGGAACTTCGTCCAAGACTGTGAGGGCACGCCCCGGGTGGGAGCTGCCGCAGGCTAGCTAGTTCCCTTGGTCTTGGAAACGATTTGCGTAAAATACTTGATTGCACATCATATCCTTAGGAAGGGGAAAGTTGACCTTCCTGCGTTATGCCGTGACTGGTGTGGCCCGCAGCTGGCGACGAACCTTCGCCTCAATACTAGGCGTTCTCCTCGCCTTGGTGTTCATCTCGGGAACCCTGATAGCCATCGACTCCTCCACCCGCGCCACGCTCTTGGCCATGCTGGAGGACCTCCCCGGGGACTTCACAGTAAGCGGCGAGATCGACAACGTCACAAGGGCGATAGAGCGCATCTCGGCTGTGCCTGGCATTACGTCAACCATTCCCGTCACCATGATTTTCATCGAGGAGATCGGCGTCTGGGGAACCATCTCTCAGGGGTTCGGTGAGGGTCTTGCCATCGACCCGTCAAACCCCCCGAAGGTCCTCGAGGACACCACCCTGGAAGGCGAGATGAACCTCGGACGCGGTGAGGTCGTCCTCTCCCGGCTCCTAGCCAATAACCTCAACGTGGGCATAGGTGACAGGGTTTACCTGGCGTCCTTCGTCTATGACGAGGTGCGTGAAGAGCAGGAAAGAAGACGATACCTCAACCTGACCGTGGAAGGTCTCTTGACCGTTCCAGAGAATGTCGTTCAAGCGGGGGACTGGGGCTTCTTCTTCCCCAACGCCTTCATCATCAACATTGCGGACGTGGGCTGGGTCCGGGAGCAACTCTCGATACCGTGGCCCTATTCGACGAACATCCAGGTGTGGATCGACCGCAACCGTTTCGTCGACATATACGACCTTGATGCGACGAGAAGGAATCTAGCTCGCCTCGAGCGCGACATACAGGCCGCCCTGCCACCCGACGATGCTTGGGTCTACAGCAACATCTCCTCCGTTATTAGCAACTTCGAGGTCACCAGCGTTTTCCTCAGAGTCCAGTACATCATGCTCTCCGTGCCGGTGATTCTCCTCGGACTCTATCTGGGTGCCATCGGCGTTGACTTGGGCCACGCCGAGCGCAGGCGAGAGATGGGCATCCTCAAGACCAGAGGGGCGGGGGCGCGCCAGGTGATCGGACTTCTGCTCCTGGAGGCCGCCATAGGAGGCGCCATCGCCGCGGTGGTAGGCCTCGTCGCGGGGGTCGCCCTCAGCCGAGTCCTCCTCGGGGTCATCAGCCCCTTCGCCGTCGAAGTCGCACCTCAATACGAGGAAGTCGCCCTCTCTGTCGGGACCATTGTCACGGTTGTCGTATTGAGCATCGTCTTCATGTTGGCCGTCACGTTCCGCTCCGCAAGGCGCACCGCAGGCTTGCCTGTCGTGGAGACTCTCCGCTACTACGCCCCGGGTGAGACGAAGATAGACTACAAGCCTGCCCTCGATGTCGTCCTGCTGACCCTCGGGCTTGTCACTTATGGTGTTGTCCTGTACACCAGGTTCGCCCCGGGCAGTTTCTTCTTATTCGTCTTCGGCGCTATATTCTTCTTTTTCCTTCCGGTCGCGCCGATACTCATCATCATTGGAGCGACACGCCTTCTCACTCGCTCTTCCGGGCGTGTCTACGAGTGGGCTGCCCGCGTCTGCAAGCCCTTTGCCAGGAACCTCTACTACGTGATCAGCCGCAACCTATCCCGCAACCCGAGAAGGTCCTCAAACATCGCCGTGATCATCGCCCTGGGCCTGACCTTCGGCATCTTCATCCTGGCGGTCTTCGGTTCCCAGCTGGCCTACCAGCAGAGGCAGATTCGCAACATGGTAGGCGCGGATGCGACGGTCACCGCTTCCCTGGAGGACCTCACCTTCGGTAACAACCTTACCCAGATCGCCGGTGTGGCCGGAGTTACACGGACCTCCAACCTTTATCTGGACCCAGTCTACTGCTGTGCTACTGTATACGCCGTCGAGCCGGAGAGCTTCTTCAGAGTTACTCAGCCTGAGGCTTGGTACTTCGAGGGCGTCTCCCCGGATACGGCGAAGGACATCCTAGAGACCCCGGGCATGGTCCTCGTCTCCAAGGGCTACTATCAGAGCGCCTTCCTGGAGGTGGGCGATCCCCTCGTCATCCAGACCACGAGGTACAATGCGACCGGTTTTCCGGAGGAGATCCGTGAGACCTACATCGTCGGGGGAGTCGTCCGCGGGCTCCCCGGCCTTGACCGCTGGTCTTACACCCTCCCCAGCGGCATCTACGGGAGCTACGCCGCCTTCGACACGTTCTTCGCCCTTGACGACGAAGCACCAGAACGGTTCTACTCTGAGAACAGGTACTTCATTGACTTGAGAGAAGATGCTAACTGGGACGAAGTCAGGACGGCGATGGTGGGACTGGGCGGCAGAAACATCCAAGGGTATGAGGAGGAGCTGGAGAGGTCCATGGCCGCCCCGGGAGCCGCCGGCATCTTGAGCTTCATTGGGATGGAGATCGCCTTCGTCATCATCATCCTGACGGCCGGCCTCGGCCTCATACTCTACGCGGCAACTCTGGAGAGGGA
>JABAOD010000480.1_pt1 | contig 21920 bp, 19 predicted proteins | sample 7062151 | NCBI WGS metagenome assembly JABAOD01 (sample SAMN14538626, study PRJNA623070) | marine sediment metagenome | biome: marine biome [ENVO:00000428]; feature: marine pelagic biome [ENVO:01000023]; material: deep marine sediment [ENVO:00002113] | place: India: Gulf of Khambhat ... | reverse complement strand
CACGATGAATTTGGCGAATTGTGCGCCGATGCACGGGATGAAATGAGTCGCCGCTGCTTGCCCGCAATCAGACGATCGGCATGCACTTCGCGACGAAGGCTCAATCTCGTGTCGCAATCCCAGACCGAGACTTAATACGACACGTCCGAGAAGTGTCGCAGTGTGGCGGGATGTTCCGATGCACAACGAATGCCTCGCGTGACTCGGAGCGGACACTCGTTCTGCGATCGTAGTGGCAGTTGATGTGCTGAGAGCCCGGTGTTGGTAGGCTGCGCAGCGCCCTTTCCTAACTGCACTTTCGTGATCGAGTGCATTGCGGAGCACCGTTCGCAACACCATGAGCTGTGGCGGGTCATCGGCAGCCAGCGTACTTCGCACCCGGTTTGGTTGCAGTGTCGGATGTCCCGACTGCCGTCGCATGATCGACGCCGACTTCGTTTGTGCCGGTACTGGTCGGCGACGCACGCCCGACACCGCCGAACAGTGAGGTGCCGCGGATAACGACCGCCGAAATCTCGCGTCGAGCGCCCGCATCAGGCCGGTACCCGACTGTGCCGTGAGCGCGCGCGAGGTCTGAACGATGGAGGCCAGGCCGCAGAGCAAGCCAGCGATGCGAAAATTGCTGTTCTCCGTATGCGCGTTCGCGCCTAGATATTGCCCGCGGAACAAGCAGTTCCCCAACGCTGGCCTGCCTCCAGAAGGTCGGGCCTGAAGACATAAGGATACATAATCATGTCGTTTGCGAATATTCTCGGCCGCCTGCGCCGCTGGCGCGATATTCACGAAACCATTCGCGAGTTGAACCGGCTCGATAACAGCGAACTCGATGATATCGGCATCGGCCGATGGCGCATCGCCGAAATAGCCAAACGCTGCGCCGGTTAACCCGGCCAAACGGGGGGACGGCTATACCGTGCCCCCGAGCGACCCTTCGAGCGTCGCCAGCTCTCGCCCGCCAGCCATCATGTCCTGCAGCTCTTCGGGCGTGATTTCGCCGCGCCTCGCCGTCCCCAGCGTTTTCCCCCGATCGAGCACGGTAAACCTGTCCCCTACCGCAAGCGCATGGCGTACATTGTGGGTGATAAAAACAACAGCAACACCCTGAGAGCGAACCTTGTCTATGGTGGCAAGCACATTCGATGTTTGCCGAACACCAAGAGCCGAAGTCGGTTCGTCGAGGATCAGGATCTTCGCACCAAAATGCACGGCACGCGCAATCGCGACCGTCTGGCGTTCGCCACCCGAGAGTGTGCCGACTGCCTGATCGGGGCCGCGCAAGTTGATCCCCATCTTACTCATTTCCTCCATCGTCACGTCATTGGCGTGCTTGTGATCGAAGAAAGACAGGCCGGCGATCTTCTTTGTCGGCTCGTTGCCCATGAAGAAATTCCGCGAAACCGACATCAGCGGAATCATCGCAAGATCCTGATAGACCGTGGCGATTCCCGCCGAGATGGCGTCACGCGGCCGATCAAAATTCATCGGCTTGCCTTCGAAAAAGATCTCGCCCTTGGTCGGCTTGTGGACCCCCGACATGGTCTTGATAAAGGTCGATTTCCCGGCCCCGTTGTCGCCAAGAAGGCAGTGGCATTCACCGGGAACAACATCCATCGAAACGCCGGCCAGCGCGATCACGGCGCCGAAGTGCTTTTCGATGTCCTTCATTTGAATGATCGGTTCGGTCATTCTACTTCTCCCCCGTGATCATGCGCCGGATATAGGTGTTCAAGATAACGGCGAGCAGCAAGATCGTGCCGAGGAAAACGCGGAACAGGGAGCTTTCGACGCCGGCGAAGAACAGGCCCTGTTGGACGACGCCGAAGATCAGCGCGCCAAGCGCCGCGCCAATCACCGACCCGTAACCGCCGGTTAGCAGGGCGCCGCCGATGACAACGGAAATGATTGCCTCGAATTCCTTTAGCAGGCCGCGGTCGGCGGCGGCAGAGCCGAACTCCATCACTTGGCAGGTGGCGAAAACCGTGGCGCAAAAGGCCGTGAAAACAAACATCAGGATCTTGACCCTATTAACCGGGACACCGGTATATCTCGCGGCCTGCGCGTCACCGCCCGAAGCGAAAATCCAGTTTCCGAATTTCGTGCGCGTCAACAAGATGTGGGCGAAAACGATTATGGCGATCGCCCAGACGATCAACATGGGGATCCCCTCGACCACTGGCTGACCGGCAAGATTGCCGGCCACAAAAGTGTCAACCAGCCCTATATCCGCCAACCAGACGAATAAGCCTTTCAGGACCTTTCCCCCAAACAACGGGGCCAGCCAGTCGCCTTGCGCCGCATCGCGAACGCCGCCGATGATGGTTTTGTTGGTGGTCGAAATGGCGATGAAAATCGTCAGGCCGCGCAAAATGTAAAGGAAGGCCAATGTCACGATGAACGAGGGCAGGCCCGTCTTTATCACGAGGTATCCGTTGAGACAGCCGATCGACATCGCCATGGCAAAGGCCACCAGGATGGCAAACCACATGGGAAGCCCCCAGGTAACCGAAAGCAGGGCGATGACGATGCCGGAAAATCCGATCATCGATCCAACAGAGAGATCGAATTCCCCGGAGATCATGAGCAGACAGGCGCCGACGGCGATGATGGCGAACTGCGCAGAAACAACGCCCCAGTTCATGATACCGTCAACGGCAAACATGCCCGAATCGCGGGCGACGAGAAGGAAAAAAACAAAAACGAGGATGGCCCCGCAAATGGATCCCAGTTCCGGCCGGACCAGGGCTCTGCGGAGTCGCGAAGTCTCCTTGATTCGCTCATCCCGACCGATATCGCTTACGGATTGATCGCTCATCGACTATCCCCCCAGCATCTGTTCAATTCGATTCGGCCACGCGCATATCGGATGACGAGTCGCCCCGCCAACCAAAAAACAGGCATTTTGGGAAACACCCGGGCGGCGCCGGTAAGCGCCGCCCGTCTCTTGAGTCGGTCAGCGGTATTCGCCCGCGAACTTTTCGACCATCCCGAGGGCTTCCTTGGTAACAAAGCCCGGGCCAGAGTTGATGTTATTGCCCGGCAGAACGCCGTAACGATTGTAATTGGCGAGAACGATCACCGGCAAGTAGGCCTGCAGGAACGGTTGCTGGTCGATACCCCATCTGATGGTGCCGTCCTTGATGCCCTTCACAATCTCGGTACCGAGGTCGAAGGTGCCGAAATAGATGCTGCCGGCCATGCCGTTTTCCTTAAGTGCCGCGATCGTCGGATTCGCTGAGGTTGGGCCGAGCGTGAGAACGGCGTCGGTGTCCGGGTTGGCCTTCAGATAGGCTTTGACCTTGTTTTTTATCTCGGCCGGGTCCTGACCGGAATCGATCATCGAACTGCCGAGAGGAACGCCCAGCCCGTCGGCGAAACCGCGGCACCGCTCACCAACGACGGGATTGGAAACCACGTGATTAACGCATAGGAATGATTTCACTCCGTCGCGCTTGGCACGCTGACCGGCCACCAGTCCGGCATCGTATTCGGGCTGGCCAATATACATCAGGGCGCCTACTTCGGCGGCCTGTTCGGGCGTGCCCGAATTGATGATGATGACGGGAATGCCCTTGGCAACTGCTTTCGAAATCGGACCGCTCAGAACGTCGAAATCGGCCAGGGTTGTGATGATGCCGTGGGGATTCGAAGCGGCTGCCTGATCGATGATGCGAGCCATGTCGCCGATGTCGCCGGTGGTCGGATTGCGGTATTCCACTTCCACATTGAGCTGCTTGCCCGCGAGGGCCAGACCATTCTTGATGGTGTTCCACCAGGAATCGGAATCCGGGGCGTGGCTGATCAAGATGATCCGCTCGCCCTCGGCCATCGCCGGGGCAATGCTCGCGCCGACAAGCGCAATGGCCGCAAGCCCGGCAAAAAGTAACTTCTTCATTTGGACTTCTCCCTGTTCGAGTGCTTCTCTTGGGAAGCATCGTTTCGCCTTTGTCGGGCCCTCGGCCCGTTTTGCCGGCGCTATTGCCGGAACTGCTGCAAGCTATAGAAATATGTGCACCTGCAAGAGCGGTCCTCCCCAATCCTCGCTGGAACTGAAGGGCACCTGAAAAGACAGTAGCGCGATTTCATCTGCTCTGCAACCGGTTGCAAAACGCTTGCCTCTCCGACCGGAATTTGCCAACCTCTGCCTCATCCACGCCTGACCGGAGCCTGCGCTGCAGCGCGGCCGCCGGTGCGGCACCGGCCCCGGAGGGTCGTCGGTCACGATTTGCGAATGCGGCGCAGGGCTGACAGAGGTCACATGCGAGAGCCGACATTCTTAAGAAGGATTGGTGCGCTGCCATGGCGGTGACGCTGAAAGAGGTTGCCGAACGGGCCGGAGTCTCGCGCTCTGCGGTTTCGCGCACCTTTACCGAGGGTGCCTCGGTTTCGGCAAAGACCCGAAACAAGGTCGAGAAGGCCGCGGAAGAGTTGGGATACAGACCCAATTTTCTCGCCCGCGGTCTGACGACCCGCCGCACGAAACTCATTGGGCTTGTCGCCGACAACTTCCACAATCCGATCTTTCTGGAGATTTTCGACCTGTTCACCCGCGGACTGCAGGAGCGTGGTTTGCGGCCTTTGCTGGTCAACCTCTCTGGCGAAACCGAGCCGGAAGGCTCCGTGCACATGCTCCAGCAATACTCTGTGGACGGGGTGATCGTCGCCTCGTCGACGCTGCCGCCCGTGTTCGCCCGTGCGTTCCGACAGGCCGGTGTCCCAGTGGTGCATTCCTTCGGCCGCTACACCAGCAGACCGGAAGTGCATATCGTCGGGATCGACAACAGGCTTTGCGGCAAGATGGCGGCCGAGACTTTGGTCGAGCGGGACTACCAACACATCGGCTTCATGGGTGGGCCGGAGGCGGCGACCTCGACGCAGGACCGTTTCGCGGGCTTCATGGAGGAGATGGCGAAACACCCCGACATTCGCGTCAGCCACAGTTTCAGCGAGGCCTATTCATTCGCCGCCGGGCGCAAGGAGATGATCCGTCTGCTGAAAGACGGCCGGGCAGAGGCGTATTTCTGCGGCGATGACGTGCTGTCAATCGGGGCGCTGAGCGCGATCAAATCGGCTGGGTTTACAGTGCCCGATGATATCGGGATTATTGGCTTGAACGATATGGAAATGGCGGGATGGCAAAACATCGACCTGACCACCATTCACCAGCCGATCCGACAGATCATCGACTCCTCGGTCGAGCTGATCGTCGCCTTGCTGGAAAACCCGGACCGGGAACCCGAAACCCGACTCTCCCAGTGTCGCATCGTCGAGCGGGGAACGCTCAGGCCTCTCTGAACATGGGTGGGCGGGCATCGACCCAGGCGCCCGCGTCAGCCGCCGATGCGACCGCCGCATGAACCGCGGCCATGGAACGCAGCCCGTCCTCGGCCCGCGGATATAGGTCCGCCGCCGGGTCTGCAACCCGGCCCTCCCTGAGGGCGTGAATCGCTTCCGCCAGATCGACATAGATATTAGCGAAAGCGAGCGGCATGCCCTCAGCGTGGCCAATGGTAACGCGGGTGCTCCGGTCCGCCTCGGGCGAGAGATTCGCTTCGCCGCGCTCGATAATCTCGAGGCGGCCCCCGACCGGTGTCCAGTAGAGCTGATTGGGCTGTTCCTGCGCCCAGCGGAGCCCGCCCTTCTCGCCGAAGACCTGGATCGTCAGCCCGTGCTGGCGGCCGATGGCGACAGAGGACGTCCAGAGCCGTCCTACCGTGCCGCCGTCCATGCGGAAATTGACCATGGCGTCGTCCTCAAGCTGCCGGCTTTCGATACAGGAGGCAAAATCGGCCGACAACCGCGTAACCTCCTGCCCTGTGACGAACGATGCCAGGTGCAGCGCATGAATGCCGCAGTCGGCGAATTGCGCCGAGACTCCGGCCTGTGCCGGATCGTAGCGCCAGCGCACCCTCGGATTATTGGCGTCCGCGGCGTCGGCATGGTGACCATGGGCGAACTCGGCCATCACCAGCCGCACCCGGCCCAGATCGCCGCGCGCCACCATGGCCCGCATGTGGCGCACCAGCGAATAGCCGGAATAGCCGTAGTTTACCGCGCAGATCTTCCCTCCGCTGCGGCTCAGACATACGATTTCTTCGCCCTCCTCGACGGTCATCGTCATCGGCTTCTCGCACAAAACATGGAACCCTGCTTCCAGGAACGCCTTGGTGATCTCGAAATGGGTCGCGTTGGGGGTTGCCACCGTCACCAGATCAACGGGGTCTTCGCGCCCACGCTCGCTGTCCAGCATCTCGCGCCAGTCGCCATAGGCCCGGTCCGCCGGTACGCCCAGACTGCGCGCATAGGCACGGCCCGCTTCGGGTCTGTGGTCCAATGCCCCGGCCACGAAATCGAACAGGCCGTCGAGACGCGCAGCCAACCGGTGCGCCGGGCCGATCTGGCTGCCCTCGCCGCCGCCGATCAGGCCCCAGTTCAGCTTCGCCATGGCTGGCCTTCCTTAATTGAAACCGATCGACTGAAGATAGAGCCGGTTCGCGACTGCATCATTGATGGGGGAGGTATTGCCCGCGGGGTCGCGATCCTGTTCGATCGTGCACCAGCCTTCGAAGCCGGCATCGATCAGCACCTGACGTACAGCCGGGAAATCCACCTCACCATCGCCCAGCTTACAGAAGATCCCCTGGGCGCAGGCATCGTAGAACCCCGTGCGTTTGGCGATGACGTCCGTTTTGACCTTCGGATCGACATCCTTGAAATGCATGTAGGAGATCCGCCCGACGTGACGCTTGACGAAGTCGACCGGATCGAACCCGGCATAGCTATGGTGGCCGGTATCGAGGCAGATCTTCAGCACCGACTCGTCGATCTGGTCGAGGAGCCGCAGCAATTCTGGCTCGAAATCCAAGAATCCGGCGGCATGGGCGTGGATGCCGACGGTCAGCCCGTATTCCTCCGTTCCCATCCGGGCGACGGTCCGGATGCGATCGACGAAGGATTCCCATTCCGCGGCATCCATCTGCTCGGCCTCATCGGCGCGTCCAGCTGTCGGCGCACGCCGCGGGGAAATCGAGTCGATCAGTACCAGGTGCCGGGCGCCATGTGCCGTCAGCGCCGCACAGGTCCGCACAGCCCCATCCATAACATCTTCCCACTGGTCCGGATCATGGAACGCCCTGAAAACGACTCCGCCGATCAGCTCAAGACCGTATTTTGCAAGCGCTTCTCCCAAGATCTCCGGATCCTCGGGCATGTATCCCACCGGGCCAAGCTCGATCCCCTTGTAGCCCGCTTCGGCGCACTCCTTCAGTACGGTTTCCCAGGTGGGATTGCGGGAATCGTCGGGAAACTCGACGCCCCAGGAGCACGGCGCATTTCCAATTCCGATTGTCATCTCGTCAACCTTGTCATTCTGTCTAGAAGGTCTCCAGCGCCAGCCACGACCGTCTCTTGCTCGATGCGATCGCGGCGATCACGACTCGGTGTACTTCAAGGCCATCCTGAAAATCGGGACGGACGCGCTTACCTTCCGCGATGGCATTCAGGAAATGGCTTGCCTCGATAATGATCTGATCTTGGTACCCGGTGCCATGACCTGCGCCCTGGCAGAAGGCCAGATAATCCGGATGTGCGGGGCCCATCAGGATCTTCCTGAAGCCGCGTTGGGCCTCAGGCCCTTCGGCGCGATAGAGCCAGAGGGCATTCTGATCCTCCTGATCGAATCGAATCGCACCTTTGGCCCCCGTTATTGCATAGGCGTAACCCATCTTACGCCCCGTCGCGACGCGGCTGAAAAAGAGATGACCCATCGCCCCGTTTTCAAATCGGCACATGATTTGCCCCTGATCGTCATTGGTGACGGCTTCAGGGCCCTTTGCGCCGGGGCGCTCGGCATATACCGTTTCGATCTCAGCCACCAGCTCGCGTATCGGGCCCATGAAGCTGAGGGCTGCATTGATCATATGCGGCGCCAGATCTCCCATGGCGCCGTTTGGCATGCCCCGAGTGCGCCAGTTCGCCGCTGCGTTGGGATCCGCGCAAAAATCCTCGGTATGCTCGCCACGGAACCAGATGATCTCTCCAATCCCGCCAGACAGAACGATTTCGCGAGCAAATTGCGTCGCGGGCGTTCCAAGATAGTTGAAGCCGATCATGTTGACGATTCCGGCCCGCTCGGCCGCCGCTGCCATGGCGCGGCTGTCCTCCAGGGTGGCACCCAGCGGCTTTTCACACAGGACTGGCTTGCCGGCGGCCAGCGCCGCCTCAGCAATCTCGCGATGCGTCTCCTGCGGGGTGGCGATAATCACCGCTTCGACAAGAGGATCGGTCACTAGCGCTCGCCAATCTGCGGTCGCGCGCTGAAACCCGTACGCCCGGCGATAATGCTCCGCTGATTTCGGCCGTGTTGCCGCAACCATCTCAAGTCGGGGACGCAGCGCCGTGTCGAACACAGCCGCAACGGCACGCATCGCTATGGCATGCGCCTTTCCCATATAGCCGCCACCGACGATACCGATCCCAATTTCGCGCAAAGCGCCGCCTCCAGAAAAATCAGTTTGCAACCGGTTGCAAAATTCGTATCCTCATTACCGGCACAAGGTCAACGCGAAAAGTGACGCGCCGGCCCTCAGACCACCTGAAACCCATAGAGGCTCGCATGACTGCAAAGGCCGAGACGGTTCGCCTGACGCTGGCGCAGGCCATCGTTCGTCATCTCGCCAGCCAGTATATCGAGGTCAACGGTGAAGAGCAGCGTCTATGCGGCGGCGGGTTCGCGATCTTCGGACACGGCAACGTGACCTGTCTTGGCGAGGCGCTGAACGACCATCGCGAGGAGCTGCCTCTGTATCGCGGACAGAATGAGCAGAGCATGGGGTTCGCTGCGGCGGCGTACGCCAAATACCATCTGCGCCGGCGCTTCATGTTTTGCACCGCCTCGGCCGGGCCGGGCACGTCCAACCTGGTGACCTCGGCAGCGCTGGCCCATGCCAACCGCCTGCCCCTTTTGCTTCTGTGCGGGGATTCGTTCCTTACGCGGCTGCCGGATCCGGTCCTGCAGCAGCTCGAGAACTTTTACAATCCGACGCTGGGCGTGAACGATGCGTTCCGGCCGGTGACCCGTTACTGGGACAGGATCACGCATCCGGCGCAAATCATCCAATCGTTGCCTGCGGCCATTGCAACGATGCTCGACCCGGCCGATTGTGGGCCTGCTTTCCTGGGCCTGCCGCAGGATGTCCAGGGCTGGACCTATGACTACCCGGAGGAATTCTTCGAGAAGAAGCTGCATCGCGTCCGTCGCGTGACGCCGGATGCGAATGAGATCGCGGACGCCGCCGCGCTGCTCAAGAGTGCCGCGCGTCCGATGCTGATCGCCGGGGGCGGAGTCCAGTATTCCGGTGCGGCGGCCGAACTGCAGGCGTTTGCCGAGACCCACAACATCCCCGTGGTCGAGACCATCGCGGGCCGGGCGAACCTGGTCGCGGAACATCCTTTGAATATCGGACCCGTTGGCGTGACCGGATCGGACTCGGCGAATGCGATCGCCGCGAGGGCGGATGTGGTCCTGGCCGTCGGCACGCGGCTGCAGGATTTCACCACCGGCTCCTGGACGGCGTTCGATCGAAAGGCCCGCTTCGTCTCGGTCAACGCCGCGCGCCATGACGCCGGCAAGCACCGCTCGGCGTCAGTAGTGGGCGATGCAAAGCTCTCGCTGGCGGCACTTTCGGACGCCCTATCAGGGTATCGGGCCCACGAGGGCTGGACCGCCGGGGCCCGGGCGGAGCGGGTCAAGTGGGATGCTTATGTGGCCGAAAACGTGCGCTCCGCGAACCGCCCGAACTCCTATGCCCAGGCAATCGGAGTCGTCAACGAACTCTGCGATCCCGGAGACCGGATCGTTGCCGCCGCCGGTGGCCTGCCTGCCGAAGTGACCGCCAACTGGCGTACGCTGAAGACCGGCACTGTGGACGTCGAGTTCGGCTATTCCTGCATGGGCTATGAAATCGCCGGCGGCTGGGGCGCGCGCATCGCGCAATCGGAAAGAGAGCCCGAGCAGGACACCATCGTCTTCACCGGCGACGGTTCCTACCTGCTGATGAATTCCGATATCTATTCGTCGGTCCTGACGGGAAAGAAGCTGATCGTTCTGGTGCTCGACAACGGCGGCTTCGCGGTCATCAACAAGCTGCAGAACGCCACCGGCAACACTTCGTTCAACAACCTCATCAAGGACTGCAATATCGCCGTCGCCCCCTTCGCGGTGGACTTCGAGAGCCATGCCCGCGCCATGGGGGCCGAGGCTGAGACGGTCGCCAGTGCCGGTGAGCTGGCGGAGGCCTTTAAACGAGCCAAGGCGGCGGACCGGACATATGTGATTGCCATGCAGGTCGACGCCTATGAGGGCTGGACTACGCAGGGGCATACCTGGTGGGAGGTGGGCACGCCGCATGTGAGCGAACACGCCTCTGTCCGCGCCGCGCATGAGGATATCGAGGCCGCGCGTACGCGCCAGCGGAGAGGCGTCTGAGATGGTCGAACGCTGGTCCGGAGGCGACGATCGCTGCGGAGTCTCTGATCGCACATGACAGGACTCTCCCGCATCAGCCGCAATGATTTCGTGATCATCGGCCGCGCTGGAATGGATTTCTACCCCGAGCCGCCGGGCACGAAGACCGAAGAGGGATCACATTTCTTTGCCTGCCTCGGCGGCTCGTCGGCCAATATCGGCGCGGCAATTACCCGTCACGGCGGAAAGGCGGCGCTCGTCACCTCGGTCTCCGATGACGCGATCGGCCGGTTCGCGCTGAACCAGCTGGCGCATTACGGGATCGACACGACGCACGTGAAATCCGTCGGCGGCGAGGCGCGCAATTCGCTGGCCATCGTCGAATCGACGGTTGACGACCACCAGTCGGTGATCTACCGCAACGGCGCCGCCGATTTCCAGATGACCACGGCGGATGTGGAGGCGGTTGACTATGTGTCGTACGGCGCGCTCATAACGACCGGCACGGTGCTGGCGGCCGAGCCCTCGCGCAGCGCCGCTTTCCATGCCTTCGCTCTGGCGAAAGAGGCGGGCCTGCCGTTGATCTTCGATGTCGACCACCGCCCTTATTCCTGGCCCGCGCCGGACGTCGCGACGGAGGCCTATTCCCGTGCCGGCGCCATTTGCGACGTCATCGTCGGCAATGACCTGGAGTTCGATTTCATGGCCGGCGGCGAGGGGAGGGGACTCGAAAAAGCCCGCGAACTAGCCGCATCGGGCGCCAGCATCGTCGTCTACAAGATGGGCGAGAAGGGTGCGATTACATTGACACGGGACGAGGAGTTCCGCACCGGCGTCTACGCGGTCGAGCCGCTGAAACCCACCGGCGCAGGAGACGCATTCATGGGCGGGTTCGTCGCCTCGCTTGCCACCGGATTCGATCTGCGCGAAAGCGTCTTGCGCGGCTCCGCCTGCGCAGCAATCGTCGTAACACGCGTTGGCTGCGCCCCGGCCATGCCGACGACGGCGGAGCTGGAAGGCTTTCTCTCAAGCCATCCGGGCCCGACCCAGCCCTGAAAGGACAGGCCATGCATATCGCCCCCTATGACAACCGGAACGAGCCGATCGTCGGCGTCGACAACGCCTGCGTTCCGCTCAACTATTTCAACATCGTCAAGCTGCGGAAGGGCGAGGCCTTTGAATACCGGGTGCCCGGTTACGAGACCTGCATCGTGCCGGCAACCGGCACCGTCGACGTGACGGTGGCGGGCAAGACCTACGAGAAGATCGGCAGCCGCGTCGCCGATGTCTGGGACGGCGAGCCCGAGGGAGTCTATGTCCCGGCAGATACGGCGGCGCGGATGACCTGCCTGTCGGATATGGCCGAGATCTTTGTCGCCGGCGCGAAATACGACAAGACGCTGGAACCGTTCGCCGTTCGCAGCGATGAGATCGACATGGTGCAGTACGGGTCGGACGACACCAAGACGCATCGCAAGATCAAGCATATCCTCGGCCAGCAGCAGCATGGCAAGGTCGGGCGTCTCCTGGTGTCCGAGCTGTACACGGTCGGCCAGGGCGGGTGGTCCGGCTTCCCGTCGCACAAGCATGATTCGGACCGGCTGCCGGACGAAAGCCGCCACGACGAGACCTACAATTTCCGTTTCCGGCCCAATTATGGCTCCGGCTTGCAGATGCTGCAGCGCGAGGACGACAAGCCGGGCGATGCCTATCACATCGTCGACGGCTCCACGGTCTGCATCGACAAGGGCTACCACCCCTGCGCCGTGCTGCCGGGATACGAAATGTACTATTTTACGATCCTGGGTGGTCTCAGCCAGCGCAGTCTCAAGCAGTATTTCCAGCCGGCCCACGCGGACCAGCTTCACACCATTCCCGGGATCATGGACATGGTGGCCAAATTCAAATGACGCTGGCGACGCTGTCCGAGGTCCTGCAGCCCGCCCTCAAGGAAGGTTATGCTGTCGCGGGGCTGGTGGTTCTGGGATGGGAAGACGCCCGCGCCTATGTCATGGCGGCGGAGGCCGAGGCCGCTCCCGTCATCCTGCAGGCCGGTCCCGGCTGCCGGGCACATACGCCGCTCCCGGTTCTCGCCGCCATGTTCCGCACCTTGGCCGAAACCGCCGCGGTTCCGGTCGTCGCCCATCTTGACCACGGCTACACGGCCGAGGAGTGCCGCGCGGCGATCGATTGCGGCTTCACCTCGGTGATGTTCGACGGTTCGCGCAAGCCGCTGGCACAGAATATTGAGGAAACCGCAGCCATAGCCGAAATCGCCCATGCCGCCGGCCTGTCCTGCGAAGGCGAGATCGGGTTCGTCGGTTATACCGAGGGCGAGGCCTCGGCCCGAACGGATCCGCGGGATGCGGCGCGTTTCGCCCGAGAAACCGGTGTCGATGCGATGGCGGTCTCGGTCGGCAATGTTCATCTGCAGGAAACGAAGGCGGCCACGATCGACCGCGAGGCACTCCGAGCGATCGAGCAGGTCACCGAGATTCCGCTCGTCATCCATGGCGGCTCGGGCGTGCCCGTGGAGATGCGCCGGGACCTGGCCCGGACCTCGAATATCTGCAAATTCAATATCGGTACCGAGTTGCGCATGGCCTTCGGCCAAGCCCTGCGCGAAGCCGTAAACCGCGACCCAAGCCGGTACGACCGGGTATCGATCATGAAGGAGACCGAGGATCCGGTCTGTGATGCGGCCCGTCTTGCCATCCGCACGCTGGGTGCGCCGGGCTGCCGGGCAGCGGCCCGCTGATGTTCGAATTCTGAGCCGGAGTATGGCTGGCGTCGCTGGCGGCAGCAGTGGCAAAGATGCTATGGCATGAGGCGATTCGGTTAAACCAGCCAGGGCATGGCCATGAAGGATGCGAACCTCGGCGCTCGTTTTGACGCTGCGCAGGACATCGCGCGGGAGGCCGGCGCCCTGGCCCTCGACTATTTTGAGCGGTTCGGCGACCTGCAGGTCACGCAGAAGGGTGTACAGGACGTGGCGAGCGAGGCGGACGTCGCCGTCGAGGCGCTGATCCGCCAGCGGCTCGAAACCCTGTTCCCGGAGGACGGGTTCTTCGGTGAGGAGGGTGGTCACAGCAGCGCCCGACACGCCGACGCCGGCCTGTGGGTCGTCGATCCGATCGACGGCACGGCGTGTTTCGTTGCGGGCATTCCGGTCTGGTGCGTGTCCGTCGCCTATGTCCTCGGCAAGGATATCCTTCTCGGCGTGGTCTACGATCCCAATGCGGACGAGTTGTTCGCCGCCTGTCGCGGGCACGGCGCCACCGTGAACGGCCAGCCGATCCGCCCCAGCGGCGCCGAAAGCTTCGCCGACGGAATGATCGGTGTTGGCTACTCCACTCGGACGGCGCCGGCGCCGGCGATCGCCTTCCTCGACGGGTTGCTGGCTGCTGGCGGCATGTTCATCCGCAACGGGTCAGGAGCGTTGATGATCACCTATGTCGGGGCCGGCCGCCTGCTCGGATATTACGAGCCGCATCTCAACGCATGGGATGGCGCTGCGGCTATCGCCATCGTCCGCGAGGCCGGCGGCTGGACCAACGATTTCCTCGCCGGCGACGGGCTGTTGAAGGGGAACGTGATTGCCGTTGCAGCACCGCGGCTGGTTCCCGCCATGAAACGGCTGACCGGCCTCGTGTGAGACGTCAGCGCAGCGCGTCAATCCGTCTGAAATATTGCGCCCGGGACCCGACGCGGCCTATCCTGTCCGGTCCTGCCGGCCGATGCCCGGCGCTGAACGCCCGCTGGAGATGCGTCGGGCTTGGTTGGGCGCCGGTCGGATAAGAGAACAATCAGCGCGCGGCCCGTACGTAGACCCACTGCGGCAGCCCGCGAACAGAAACAGGGAGACTCTCATGAAAAACCTATTCCGCAATGGCGGCATGCTGGCTAGCCTGCTGGCTGTGGCTGTGCTGGGGCATGGCCTGATCGCAGCGCCGGCTGTCGCAGCCGAGAAACTGACGCTCTACTGCAGCCCACAGATCGAATGGTGCCAGCTGATGGTCGCCGAATTCGAAAAGCGGACCGGCATCAAGGTTGCGATGACACGCAAGAGCTCGGGGGAGACCTTCGCCCAGATCAAGGCCGAAGCCAGCAACCCGAAGGGTGATGTATGGTGGGGTGGCACGGGCGATCCACATCTCCAGGCCGCCGAAGAGGGGCTGTCCCAGGAGTACAAATCGCCGAAGCTGAACGAACTCGCCGACTGGTCCAAGAACCAGGCCGCCGCCAGCGGCTATCGCACGGTCGGCATCTATATGGGTGGACTCGGCTTCGGCTATAACACGGAGCTACTGGCGGCCAAAGGCCTGCCGGAACCGAAATGCTGGAAGGACCTGATCAAGCCCGCCTACAAGGGCGAGGTGCAGATGGCCAACCCGAACTCCTCGGGAACCGCCTATACGACGCTGGCCACCATGGTGCAGCTGTTCGGCGAGGACGGCGGATTCGATTACATGAAGGCACTGCACCGCAACATCAACCAGTACACCAAGTCGGGCTCGGCCCCGATCAAGGCGGCGGCGCGCGGCGAGACGACGATCGGCATCGTCTTCATGCACGACGCCGTGACCCAGGCGGTAAGAGGCTTCCCGATCAAGGTCGTGGCGCCCTGCGAGGGCACCGGCTACGAGATCGGCTCGATGAGCATCATCAAGGGCGCGCGCAATCTGGAATCGGCGAAGAAATGGGTCGATTTTGCCCTCACGGGCGACGTCCAGAGCCTTGCGGTGCAGGCCAACGCCTATCAGGTGCCCTCGAATATGGGCGCAGAGGTGCCCAAAGAGGCGCCAAAGCTCGATCAGATTAAGCTGATCGATTACGACTTCAAAAAGTACGGCTCGTCCGACGAGCGCAAGCGGCTGCTCAAGAAGTGGGATGACGAGGTGAAGTCGCTGCCGCAATAGGAAGTGCGTGACAGGGCAGACATCGCTGTCGCCTTTACCGGTTTGCAGGCGTGACCAGGACCGTCTCTTTCTGGCTTGCCATCGGCATTGTGGGCTATGCAGCCCTGCCTTGGTATGCCGTCGAGGACGGTTTCTGGTCGTTCCTGTGGCTCGTTGACGGCTGGCCGCTCGATGGCGATTATTCGCCGGGGCTGTTGCAGGCGGTGCTGCACGGAAAGGCGTGGCTGGCTCCGCTTGGTCTGCTCCTGCTGGCCCCGCTCGGCGTGCTCGGCCGGCCGCGGAGCGATCCTATCCTGGCCGGAGTCCTAATCGCTGTCGGCGTTGCCGGCCTTTCGTACCTTCTCCTGCAGGGTTTTGCGATCAGCCTTCGCGGCTGGAATTATGCAGTGCTGGAAGCCGCGTTGGGCCCGCTGGGCGACCGCCAGTTCGGCATGGGATACGGCGCCATGCTGGTCAGCGGTACCTTCCTGTTCCTGTTGACCCAGGGGCTGGCGGCGCGCGGTGCCATCGACGGCGACGGCTTCGTGGTCGGCGCCATCGGCCTGATCATCGCCCTCGTCGGCGCGTTCATCTTCTTTCCGGTGACCCGCATCCTGACCAGTGCGGTACAGGACAACTCGGGCGCCTATTCGGTCGGCGTGTTTGTCGAGAAGCTTACCGACCGGTCGATCTGGGGACTAGACTGCATTTATGGCGCGCTGACCTGCGGCGCGGCCTGGAACTCGCTTCTGCTGGCGGTGCTGACAGGCGCCGGTACGACCCTTCTCGGGCTCGCATTCGCGCTGGTGGCGACGCGCACGGGGTTCCGGGCCAAGCGGCTGCTCCGCGTCCTGACCGTGCTGCCCATCATCACCCCGCCCTTCGTCATCGGGCTTGCCGTGATCCTGTTGTTCGGGCGATCCGGCGCCGTAACGCAGTTTCTCAGCTGGAGCGTCGGGATCGAACCGAGCCGGTGGATCTATGGCCTGCCCGGCATCTGGTTCGCGCAGATGCTGGCCTTCACGCCGATCGCCTTCCTGGTGCTGATCGGCGTCGTCGAGGGCGTCAGCCCGTCGATGGAGGAGGCGGCGCAGACGCTGCGCGCCGATGCCTGGAAGACCTTCACCACCGTGTCGCTGCCGCTGATGCGGCCCGGCCTCGCCAACGCCTTCCTGATCGGCTTCATCGAGAGCATGGCGGATTTCGGCAATCCGCTGGTGCTGGGCGGCAATTACGATGTGCTGTCGACCGAGATCTTCTTCGCCATCGTCGGCGCCCAGAACGACCAGGGCCGGGCCGCGGTACTGGCCATCGTGCTCCTGGGGTTCACCCTCTCGGCCTTCTTCGCCCAGCGTCGGTGGCTCGGCCGCAAGTCCTATGCGACGATGACCGGCAAGGGCGATTCGGGGATGCCGGTGGCGCTGCCCGGTCGGTTGCGCTGGTTGGCGATGGGCACGGCCCTGCCCTGGGCGCTGCTGACCGCCATCATCTACTGCATGATCATGTTCGGCGGCTTCGTCAAGATCTGGGGCCGCGACCACAGTTTCACATTGATGCACTATGCCGATGCGTTCTCGGTTACCACCGGCGCCGGTGGCCTGGTGTGGAGCGGCGCGGCCTGGAACTCGTTCTGGACGACGATCACCATTGCCAGCATCGCTGCGCCCCTGACCGCGCTGGTCGGACTGTTGACCGCGTACCTTCTGGTCCGACAGCGGTTCGCCGGGCGCGACGTGTTCGAGTTCGGCACCATGCTGAGCTTCGCCATCCCCGGCACGGTCATCGGCGTGAGCTATATCCTCGCCTTCAACGTGCCGCCGATCGAGATCACCGGCACCGGCGCGATCCTGGTGATCTGCTTCATGTTCCGCAACATGCCGGTCGGCGTGCGCGCGGGCATCGCCGCGATGAGCCAGATCGACCGCAGCCTCGACGAGGCGTCGCTGACGCTGGGCGCGGGGAGTTTCACCACCGTGCGGCGCGTCATCCTGCCGTTGCTGCGCCCCGCCATCGTCGCCGCGCTCGTATTCAGTTTCGTGCGTGCGATAACCGCAATCAGCGCTGTCATCTTCCTGGTCAGCGCCAATTACGATATGGCGACCTCCTACATCATCGGCCGCGTCGAGAACGGCGATTTCGGGCTCGCCATCGCCTACTCATCGGTGCTGATCCTGGTCATGCTCGCCGCCATTTCCCTGGTCCAACTCCTAGTTGGGGAGCGGCGCGTGTTCCGCAGCGCCGACTACAACAGCACACCGGGTCTCGCAAAGGGCAGGACATGACGAAATCAAGCAAGGCCGCTTCGGTCACGTTCGAGACGGTCACCAAGGCCTACGGCGATGTCGTTGCCTTGCGTGAGGTCAGCTTCACGGTCGAGCCCGGGAACCTAGTGACCCTGCTCGGGCCGAGCGGCTGTGGCAAGACGACGACGTTGCGGCTGATCGCCGGGCTCGAGATGCCGACAAGTGGCCGGATCCTGATCGGGGATACCGATGTCACCCAGCTGCCGGCCACCCAGCGCGACATCAGCATGGTCTTCCAGTCCTACGCCCTGTTCCCGCACATGACGGTGCTGGAGAATGTCGCCTATGGGCTGGTGGTGTCCGGCCGCAAGAAGGCCGAGGCGCATGCGGTGGCCGAAGACGGGCTCGCGCAAGTCGGACTGGCCGGCTATGGAGGCCGTCTGCCGAGCGAGCTGTCTGGCGGGCAACAGCAGCGGGTCGCGGTCGCCCGCGCGCTGGTGCTGGAGCCGCAGGTGCTGCTGTTCGACGAGCCGCTCAGCAATCTCGACGCCAAGCTGCGGCGCCGGGTCCGCGAGGAGATCCGTGAGCTGCAGAAATCGCTGGGGCTGACAACCGTTTACGTCACGCACGACCAGGAGGAAGCGCTTGCGGTATCCGATCGCATCATTGTGATGCGTCAAGCGAAAATCGCGCAGGAGGGCAATCCGCGGGACCTCTATGAGACTCCGGTCGATCGCTTTGTTGCCGACTTCATCGGCGATGCGAACCTCGTCGAGGGTGAGATCACCGCGGTTAACGGCACGCTCGCGGTGATCAGGGTCGGCGATGTGGAGCTGCGCCTGCCGCACCGCAACCTGGCCCCCGGTCCGGTGGAACTGGCGATCAGGCCGGAGGCGATCGAGCTGTCGACCGACCTGGTCTCCGACGCGATTGCCGGCACGGTTGCCAAGGCCATCTATCTTGGCAGCCGTATCGAGTATCTGGTGGGCTCGCCGCTCGGCCAGCTGTTCGCAGTCGATCCGCGGGTCGAGGCGCCGATCGCCGCGGGGTCGGCGGTGTCGATCCGGCTCGCCGAACATGGGGTAACGCTCATTCCCCGCTGAGCCTTTCGCAATCTCGCGACCGGTGCTCCGCTGCCTTGTTCCGCCTCAGTCGTAGGCGCCGATCACCGTCTGGTCGCAGTCGATGAGCGAACCGGTCATCACGCCCGAGGCCGGCCCCAGCAGGAACAGCGTCAGGTTTGCGACGTCCTGCGGGGCGATCAGCCGACCCATGGGCTGTTCGGCCTCGGCCCGGGCGAGCCAGTCCTCCGGCTGTCCCTCGGCCAGCTGGATGCGGTGTTCGTTCGGCGTCGCCGTCCAGCCGATATTGACACCGTTGACACGGATTCGGTCGAAGCGCACGGCGTGGGCGACGTTCTTCGTCAGCGTCGCGAGCGCGCCCTTGGAGGCGCAATAGGCCGTCAGCTTGGGCTGGCCCCCATAGCTCGACATGGTAACGATGTTGACGATCGCGCCGCCGCGACCGTCGCGCTTCATCATGCGGATCGCGTCCTGCATCAGCAGGAAGGGCGCGCGCGTATTGACAGCGAACATACGGTCCCAAAGCTCCAAGGGCGTATCCTCGATCGTGCCCCGGTCGGTAAGGCCGGCAGCGTTGACCAGACCGTCGATGCGTCCGAACCGGTGGTCGCAGCTTGCGACGACGCGTCGGCAGTCTTCCGGACTTGCAAGGTCGGCCGGAACATATTCCGCGTCGGTGCCCATCTCCTCCAGTGACGCCTTGACGCGGGCACCGTTGGCCTCGTTGCGGCCGCAGATCACAATCCCGGCCGCCCCCTCGCTTGCGAGCGCCACCGCGATTGCCTCGCCGATGCCTTGGGTCGAACCGGTGACCACGAACACCCGGTCCGCATAGAAGTTCCCTTGCTGGTTCATCGATCACTCCAGTTCACGCGGATCGACTATAGCCGCGATGAAGGATGCCCGCCACAAACCGGGTCCCAGGCCAGCCCCGGCCGGATCGAATATGCGCACGGCACCGATTAGACGGGAACCGTCCGGAGCGGTACGATAGTATCCGGACGCGTGGCCCGGATGGTCGGGCCGGGGCAAGGAGATCGGCCGGTGATTGAGATCTGCCAGTTCGGCGCCGGGAGGATCGGCAAGGTGCACGCCGCCAACATCGCCGCCCATCCCAGCGCCCGGCTTCGTTATGTCGTCGATGTCGACAACGCCGCCGCGGCGGCGCTGGCCGAATCGCATGGTGCGGAGGTCACGGACGCGGATTCGGCGCTCGCCGACCCCGACGTGTCGGCCATCGTGATTGCCAGCTCCACCGACACCCATGTCGGCTTAATCGAGGCCGGCGCGCGCGCCGGCAAAGCTATCTTCTGTGAAAAGCCGATCCATCTCGACCTGCGCCGGGTCGATGCCTGCCTGTCGGTGCTGCGCGAATGCAATGTCTCATTGTTCGTCGGCTTCAATCGGCGTTTCGATCCCAGCTTCGCGGAGCTGCAAGCGGCTGTGCAGGAGGGACGCATCGGCAGGGTCGAAATGGTCTCGATTACGAGCCGCGACCCCGCGCCGCCGCCGATCGACTATGTCCGCGTGTCCGGCGGGCTGTTCCGTGACATGATGATCCACGATTTCGACATGGCGCGCTGGCTGCTTGGTGAAGAGCCGGTCGAGGTCTTCGCGACGGGCAGCTGCCTCGTGGATCCGGCGATCGGCGCGGCTGGCGATATCGACACGGCGCTGGTAACGCTGAAGACCGGCTCGGGCGCGCTGTGCCAGATCGGCAACAGCCGACGCGCCGTCTATGGATACGACCAGCGGATTGAGGTGCTGGGCGCGGAGGGCATGCTGCGTGCTGAAAACCGGCTGCCGACAAGCGTGGAGCAGGCTACGGCGGACGGCATCCGGACCGATCCGCCGTTGCATTTCTTCCTCGAACGTTACGAAGAGGCTTACAAGAGGGAATTGTCATCGTTTATTGATGCGGTGAGCGGTGGAAAAATGTTCAGCCCGGATGGCGCGGATGGGCGGGCGGCGCAGGCGTTGGCGGAGGCCGCGCTGGCCTCGTTGGAGAGCGGCAAACCGGTCGCGGTCTGACGCGATTGCAGCCGCGGCGGATTCGCCTGACGAGCAAGATGGGAGAGGGCAACGATGCCGAGGCTTCTGGTGAAATCTCACGCACGCAGCGAGAGCGGCAGCGTTCTCTCGGTGACGCCGGAAAGTGCCGGCTGGAATCACGTCGGCTTTGAGGTGTGTCAGCTCGAGCCCGGCGAGACCCTAGCCCGCGAGTCCGGCGACCGCGAGGCCTGTCTGGTTCTGTTGGCTGGCAAGGCGCGCATTTCGGCCGGCGGGCATGACTTCGGCACGATCGGCGAACGGAACTCCCCTTTCGAAGGCAAGCCCTGGTCGGTTTATGTGCCAGCCCGGTCCCGCTATGCAGTGACGTCGGAGACTCAGCTGGAGCTGGCACTATGTTCTGCGCCGGGGGCCGGCAGGTATCCGGCGCGGCTGATCCGCCCTGAGGATCTGCGCATCGAAACGCGGGGCGTTGGCACCAATCAGCGTTTCGTTTGCAACATCCTGTCCGAGCAGGAGCCCGCGGAAAGCCTCCTCGTGGTCGAGGTGATCACACCTGGCGGCCACTGGTCGAGTTACCCACCGCACAAGCACGACAGTGCGGCGCCAGAAGCGGAGACCCGGCTCGAGGAAACCTATTATCACCGCCTGAAGCCGGCGCAGGGTTTCGCGCTGCAGCGCGTTTACACGGATGACCGGTCGATCGACGAGACAATGACGGTCGAGGACGGCGACTGCGTCATGGTCCCGCGCGGCTACCATCCCGTCGGTGCCCCGCATGGCTATGATCTTTACTACCTGAACGTCATGGCCGGACCGGAGCGCGCCTGGCGTTTCCGGAACGATCCGGCCCACGAGTGGATCCTCAAGAAGGTTTGATTCGTGGGCGCCGACGAGACGAGAACCGAATCCATGCGAATACGCCGCGTTTGGCCTGTGGCGGACATACTCGTAGTCCGCAAGGCGCACCGCCGCAAAAGTCGCCCAGGTACTTACGGGAAGCCGCGGTGTGCGCTCCCGGGAGATAGCCATAGCGAGGATTTGTGTGGCCGGCTCAGCCCCCGTTACCGGCAGAACGAGCACGAGGCGTTCGAAGTCTCGAGGCGGGTTCTTAATGCCGCAGCCAAGATCATTTATGTCCCACTCGATTGGCTAAGAATTCCCGTTTGCCCAGGCGTGCTACTTCGTCGGCATGGTGGATATAAGCGGACTTTTTAGTCCGAGT
>JABAOD010005748.1_pt3 | contig 21988 bp, 19 predicted proteins | sample 7062151 | NCBI WGS metagenome assembly JABAOD01 (sample SAMN14538626, study PRJNA623070) | marine sediment metagenome | biome: marine biome [ENVO:00000428]; feature: marine pelagic biome [ENVO:01000023]; material: deep marine sediment [ENVO:00002113] | place: India: Gulf of Khambhat ... | reverse complement strand
GTTGCGGTTGATCGACCGGATCAGCTCGCACTGGATGTAGCTGGTGGTGTCGAGACCGGTGTCAGCGCTGGCCTCGACCTCGACGTGCAGCGAGAGGCCGCGCCGGGCCGTGGTCAGCGGGACGACGATCACGAACGGGAACCCAGGACCGAACGTGTCGGGGGGACCAAGGATCAGTGCCGGGCGGTGCGCGGCCGGCTCACCGGGATAGGGATCGCCGAAGTCGACGAGCCAGAGATCATCAACCGATGCCATCGGGCACCGACGTGTCGTCCGCCTCGGCGAGGTAGGCCTGCCATGCCTGCGGGTCTTCTCGGAGTTCGGCGAGCTCGGCGGCCACCTGATGGGCGAAGCGTTGCCGTCGGAGCGCTTCGGCGGCGTCGCGGACTGTCTCGATGAGCGACGCCCCGGTCGCTTGGCTCAGGGCGAGGAGGCGGGCGTGGGTGTCGGTGTCCACTCGGATTGTTGTAGTTCCCATGCAGGTAGTCTACATAATGTATGCGTCATGTCTACACCCTCGGACGGGACTGGTGGCTGCCGCCGCCACGAGCTTCGTTGCCAAACGGCAAGGCGAAACCGGCACATGGTGGGGACTCGTCAGCTTCGGTGTAGTCGCGTGGCTTGTCGCCGAGTACCAACGGTGGCACATCAGAAATCGCCTGGAGGCGTCGCAGGACCCGACCGTCGCAGAGGAATGGCCACGACTCGCTGCCCGCTGGCTGTATCGCATAGTGATGGCTATCACGGTGCTCGGATGGCTGTTGCTTGGCGACTGGTGCTGCTTTCAATGTGTCGATTGATCGCGCACCGATCATCCGATCTCGCGCCATAACGACCGCGACACCAAACCACGCCGACCGGCACATATTGAGCGGGTCAGGACGGTTGGCTCTAGTGCGCGGTGGGTGGCGGTGGATGGGCTCCCTGTCACGTGGCCGATCCGTCGAAGTACTTCTGCGCGAGCTCCCAGGCCGCTGTGCCGCATTCCGCGCCCATGGTGCGGCCCGCGAAGTCGTCGGCGCGGACGTGGATGCCGCCATAGAGGCGCGACTCGCCCGCTTGGTCGGCTGCGTCGTAGAACGTCGCCCACTGGAGCACGATGTCCGTGGCGGGTCCGGCCTCGAACTCGAGTGAGCCGGCCGGGATCGTCCACTCGCCGAGGCCGCCGGGGAAGAACGGCGAGCCTGTGAAGCCGGTCAGGACCTCGGCGCCGGCGCGGCTGAATGTGCTGTGGCCTGATACGTATCCGGCGAAGGCCGGGGTCACGAACGTGGATCGCTGATACGGCACCCACTCAGTGGCGAGAATCCAGTCGACGCCGCCGACTTCGGTCTCCGGATCCCCCGGATTGCCGGCCCACGAGCGGATCGTGACCTCGCCGACGTGCTCGGAGAGATGAGCGTGGCGTTCGCCGGGTGCGCTACTCGCCTCTGTGACGACCTCGATGAGACCCTGCTCGAGCGGCAGACCGTTGGGGTCGTAACCGGCAGGATCGCTCGACTGGCCGAGGCCACCCAGGTAGCGGATCATCGTGATCGGCCGGACGTAGTCGTAGTGGCCCTTGGCGCCCCAGGCGGCGACGGCGGCGTCGTGGACCGCACCGTTGAGCGCGAAGTACAGCTTCACGTCCCACTCGAGTCGATCGACCTCGGGGCCCGAGCCACCGATGCGCAGCTCGAGATCCTCATGATCGGAGATGGCGTTGGCCAGCGTGTTCCAGTGACCGGGTGGGGTCTCGGATTCGGGCCCATCGGCCCAGAACTCCGCCACGACCCTGCCGAAATCGGCTCGAGGCACGATGTTGGGGGCGTACGGCTCACCTGTCGCAGGGTTGGTGCCGTAGCCGCCACCGTCGTTCGTTCCGAGGGGGCTGTTGCCGCGGACGCCGGGGCCGATGTCGATCGTCACCCCGTCGGCCGGGTCGAGCAAGCTGCTGTAGCGAATGACCTCGACGACGGCATCCAGGAATGCCGGGTGGCTCGACGGGTCGTCGAGATACGGCGGCGGGCCGGGGTCGAGCGGCAGGCCATCCGATGATGGTACGAGGGCAAAGCCTTCGACGGAGCCCCAGTGCGGCCCCACGAACGTCTGCACGTTGCTCGGGAGCAGGATGCCGTTCTGGCTCCTGGCGACCTCGAACGCGAGGGGCTGCCACCGGTTCGGGTCGGCGACGTCACCGGCGCCCCGCTCGGCGAGGATCATCGGGGCGTTGACCGGCATATACGCCTCATCCTCATACCCGGCGGTCTCGAGCGAGCCGTCCTCGAGCGTGTCCTTGATGATGATCGAAGCGATCTGCTTGCCCAGGAGCACCGCCGCATCGACCTGGTCTTCGGCACCGGCGGTGTCCCCGGGACCGAGACACAACGCAGTGAGCGTCGCGTCGAACGCGGCGAGCGACTCATCGGCGCCGACGGCGTGGCGGTAGCGATGGGCCAACACGCCGTATGCCGCAAACGAGATTGTCTTCTCCCGGTCGGCTGCGCCGCCCTCCACTTCGACATCGACGAAGTATCCGGTCGCCGTTGGGTCGTAGGCGGCCCAGGCGTCCCACATCGCCGCCGACATGTGAAACAGGTTGCGCGAGTGCACGGTGGGAGCAGGGAAGTCGCGACGGATGGCGTCGAGCAGCGTCTCGTTCCACACTCTGGCCACCGACCACTCGGGGTCGGTCGTACGCTCGCAGCCGGCCTCGTCGGTCCCGCCGGTGCAGGCGGTTGCGGTGACCGCGAGCGCGATCACGGCACCGAGAAACGTGCGGCGTCGGGACATCGATGTGCTCGACGTGCGCTTCACGCGGCCGATGCTATCGGCCCGGGGCGCTGCTCGGTCTGTCCGGCTTCGAGGGGACTTCACAGGCCTGGTTCGTGGTCTCGGCTCCGGCTCAGTCGACCGTGCCGGGGTCGACCAGCCACCTCCACATCGACACGATGAAGACGGTCAGGGTCCTCTCCTCCGAGAACCACGCTTCGATGACTCTCCCGTCGCCGGGAGCGGGCTGGCCCTGCCAGACCCCGGGATCGTCGGAGGTGTCCGCCGAGTCGTAGGCCCAGACGACCGTCTCCTGGTTCTCGATGGCGAACACGACCTTGGTCCCGTGGCGCTTGAGACCGTGGGGCAGGAGCAGGCGGTGATGGCTCTGGTTGAGCGGGTGCCCGCCGGCCACCCGGTACAGTGCAGCGAGCGCAGGGGGCACCCCGGCGAACTTGCCTTCCCAGCGGTGGGTGGCGTCTGTCGGCCGGCCCAGGTCTTCGAGGGCTGCTTCGAACACGGAGGTGAAGTCCGTCGCGGGCACCGAGCGATCGTAGGCGACGGAGTCCACGGGCGCTCCAGACGCGAGAGAGCCCGACGAACCTCTCGGCCCCTCGGGCTCGATCTCGCTGTGAAGGCCGTTTCCAGCCTTCGTGTGCGGTCCGCCTGCAGTCGTCCCGCTGTGGCCGACCTGCCGGTCAACGGCACACGGCCTGCCGTCGGCGCCCTTGCGGTCGCCTCCGGCCCACCGCCTGCCTAACGGCTGTCGGCCAGGTGCGGTGGCTTTTCAGCTCACCTCCGGGCCCTTCGTGATCCGCCCTCTCGGGCTCTCGTATCCGGGTCACCGGTGGCGGCACCATAGAGAGTCACATTCGACGCGTGCAAACAGTTTTCTGGAGGTCGCGAAATAATTCTCAGCTGCCGGTGAGCCGGCTGTGGTCCACCTCGCCATGGGCGTCCAGCGGCAGGTCGCTCACGAACGAGATCCGTTTGGGAGCGAGGTGTGGGGCAAGCCGTTCGCCGCATTTGGTGGCCAGGCGAACGGCCGTCTCGGGCGTCGCCTTGCTGCGATCTCGAGCGACGACATAGGCCTTGATCGCCTCGCCCGCCGACGTGTCCGGGACAGCGACGACCGCAGCCCGAGCCACCTCGGCGTCGCTCTCGAGACAGCGCTCGATCTCCCAGGACCCGACCAGGTGGTCCCCGAGATCCACGATGCCGGGCACACCTCGGAGCCGGATGGCGCCATCGTCAGCACGGATGGCCATCCTCCCGGTGAGCAGCCACTCGTCTCTCGTCGCGACAGCCGTCAGGCGCGGCCGCCGCCAGTACTCGAGCATGGCTGCGGGATGATCAGACCGCACGGCGAGATGCCCGAGCGTTCCCGGTTCCAGCGGAGCGCCTCCCTCGTCGACGACCTCCGTGACGAAGCCCGGGTACGGACGTCCCGTGCCATCCGGCTCGGTGGGCCACGACGGCACGGCCATGCCGACGCATGGCCCGGCGGTACAGCTCGTCGAGATCTCGTTGAGCGACACGCCTCCGGTGGTCGTGGCCCATTCGTGGAGCTGCTCACCGGCGGGCCCCAGCACGGCGATGCTGCGCAGTGGCACGCCGCTCCTGTCGATGCCGGCGGCCACGAGTGTCTGCAGGTAGCGCGGGGGCACCGTCATGCACGTGACTCCGTGGCGGCGCAGCCGCTCGATGTCGTCGGCGGGATCAGCCGAACCGAGCCAACCGATCGTGGGGCTCCCGTGATACAGCGCCGGGAGCAGCGTCCCGAGCAGTCCCGCCGGCGTCGTCCACGGCGATGGTGTCCATGCCACGTCGTCGTGCTGCGGGAACCAGCCCCATGCCAGTTCCATCGACGGGAGCCAGCCGAGAAGTGTCCGGTGTGCCAGAAGCACACCGGCCGGTGGTCCTGCTGCCAGTCCCTCGTAGAACAACAGCGCCGGGTGGCTCGCCGGAATGGTCACGGCCGCCGCCGGTTGATGGAAGGCGATCAAGGCCTGGACCGATGAGCGACCCTCTCGGATGTGGATCGTCTCGACCCGTGCGGCTGCCCGCACGGTCTGGATCGTCTGGTCGTCGACGACGGCGATACGCGGTGCGCTGTCGTTCAGCCGCAGGGCCAGTGCATCCGGCCCGAGCTCTGCGTCGATGAGGACTGCGATGGCACCTATCCGTACGGCGGCGAGGACCGCCACGATGGTCTCCCACCGGTTCGGGAGGACGACGGCGATCCGCTCCTCCCGCATCACGCCGAGCTGCTTGAGCCCTGCGGCGAGCCGGGCGGAGCGATTCGCCAGATCCCCGAAGGTGAAACGGCGCTCGCCGGTCTCGTCTTCGGTCACGAGCGCGAGGTCACCCGCCGGCTGCTCGTCGACGCAAGCCGAGGCGATGTTGAACTCGCGCGGTGCCTCCGGTAGCTCGGCGGCGACGAGAGCGTCCCAGGGCGTGCCAGGGGGGAGACCGATCGAACGCTGATGCACCATGGCTGCAGGCTAGGCGGCGGGCACCGCGCGATTCAGGTCGACGATGCGTGGACCGGCGGGAGACGATGTGCCCACGGGTGGGCGGCCTCGAGTTGTGCGGCGAGCCGGAGCAACGTCGACTCGTCTCCGACCCGCGCCAAGAAGTGACTGCCGATCGGCAAGCCGGCCACCGACCAGTCGAGCGGCACCGACATCGCAGGCAGCCCGGAGAAGTTCGCGATCGGCGTGAATGGCACATACCTGGTGAGTTGTGCGGTGAGATCGTCCCACCGCACCGTCTGGTCGATCTCGCCGATCGCAACGGGAGGTGCGCCGAGCGTCGGTGTCAGCCAGATGTCGAAGCCCGTCATGAACCGGGCGATCGCGTACGTCGCATCCTGGAGCCGGGCGGAGGCCAGAGCCAGGTCCGCCGCCGTGGTGCGGCGCGAGTGATCGACGAGGGCCCACGTGAACGGCTCGAACCCATCGTGGGGGAGACCGCGCGATTGCAGCCGCGACAGCAACTTCATGGTCCGCCAGTCGCCGAGCATTCGCCGCAGCAGCCTCACGGGCCGCCGTGTCTCGGCGCCGTTCAGGATCAGCTGGAAGACGCTCTCCGCCAGAGCCGCCCAGAGGGCGAGGAATGACGACTCGACGACTCCTGCATCCAGTGGCGGTGACGCCTCGACAACGCGGTGTCCCAGTGCCTCGCAGCGGGCCGCCGTGGCACGGACGGCGGCCGCCACCTCCGCATCGACGACGGAGCCATCGATGCTGGTTGCCGTGAATGCGATGTCGAGAGATCCGGGGTCTGTTCCGACGTCATTCAGGAACGGTCGATCAGGAGGCGGGAGTCGATACGGGTCACCGGGCGGAGCGCCGTGTGTCGCATCGAGGAACGCTGCCGTGTCACGCACCGTCCTGCTCACGCAGAGCGACGTGGCTAGGTGATCCGCTGTGCTGGCAGGGACGCGTGGCATGCGCCCGCGGCTCGGTTTCAGACCGAACACACCGCATGCCGAAGCAGGGATCCGGATCGAGCCGCCTCCGTCGGAGGCGTGTGCCAAGGGCACGATGCCGGCCGCAACGGCGGCAGCGGCGCCACCGCTCGACCCACCACTGGAGTGTTCGAGGCTCCAGGGATTGCGGGTCGGGCCGTGGAGTGTCGGTTCCGTCGTCGGCACCAGCCCGAACTCCGGCGTGTTCGTTCGGCCGGCCCACACGAAGCCGTTCTCCAGCATGCGGCGCACCATCTCCGAGGTCTCCGGCGCCACGAAGTCGCGGAGGAACACCGATCCGAAGGTGACCGGCACGCCTTCCTCCACGGCGAGATCCTTCACGAGCATCGGAACACCGCGGAATGGCCCATCGGCGGGATCGAGTGCCGAGGCGTGGGCACGGCCGTCGTCGCGGTGGACGACTGCGTTGAGCAGATGGTCGACCCGATCGATGCGAGCGAACACTTCCTCGAGGAGTTCCGTCGGCGTGACTTCCTTCGTGGCCACGAGCTCGGCGAGTCCGATGGCGTCGTGCTCGTCGAACTCGGCGAATCCGGTCATGCTCAGCGGCGTCGAACGAGACCGTCGTATGTGGCTGCGACGTAGGAGGCGAGGAACTCCTCGCGAGCCTCGGAGCCACGCGACGTCGTGACGTCTCGTGCTGCGGTGACGAGCCGGGGGAATCGCTGGAGGTCACTCGGCAGATACTCGGCCGCGGCCTCCCAGGCGCCACGGGAACGCCCCTCGTCCCAGTCGAGGTAGGCCCGCCAGCCCATCATGATCGTGATGGGAGCCAGCAGCCTGGTCTCGACCCAGGTGGGGAGGGTCGACATGAGGTCGAGGCCGAGTCGGGTGCCGTTGTCACGCATCAGGTCGATGAAGAACGGGGCCAGGGCCTCATCCGAGTAGTTCTCGAATGCGGCGAATGCCTCCCACTCCTGACCGGCCGCCTCGTCGGGCGAGACGGTGGCATAGGTGCGGTCGCCCAGCGTGAAGAGGTCGATGGTCGATCGGAACGGCTTCGTGTTGTCCTCCTGCCACTCGAAGGTGATCATCGAACGCAGCTGGAGGATGTCCCGCATCGCGTCGTAGTGGGCGTCGCCTTCGATGTCGTCCGGATAGAGCTCGACGCACAGCAGCCCGAGATCGACCGGCACCGGGGGAGCGAGCACCCGCGTCTCGCCGATCTCCAGGTACAGATCCGTGAAGTCGACGGCGAGCTCGGTTGCGAGCGGTGCGAGGTCCATGTGATGAAGAACGATAGGCGGTTCCCGTCGTCTCGCTCTTCATCGACGGTTCGAATCGCTGGGCATGCGTCGAATTGCGTAGCCTTATAAAACAATATATGGTCCAGTTCATGCACGATGTGATCATCGATCTCGAGCACGACGAGCGGCTCGGCTCTGCGCCCACCGACACCGGGCAGGCGGGCGTCGTGCTCGTCGTCGACGACGAGCCTTCCAACGTCATGCTGCTCGAGGCGGTCCTGGAACCGCACGGTCACCGTGTGATCGGCGCACAGAGCGGGCCTGCTGCCCTTCGCTCGCTCGAGTCGGAGACACCCGACGCGGTCGTCCTCGACGTGATGATGCCCGGGTTCGATGGTCACGAAGTGTGCAGGCGCATCCGCTCGTGTCCCCGTACCGCTCTCACGCCGGTCGTGATGCTCTCTGCCCTCACGTCTCAGGACGATCGCATCGCGGGTCTCCGGTCCGGCGCCGACGAGTTCATGAGCAAGCCGTTCGACGCGACGGAGTTGGTGGTTCGGCTGGCCGGCCTCATCGACCGGCACCGCATGCAGCAGCGCAGGGACTCGACCGAATCCGTGATCGAGGCGCTTCTCGCAGCGTTGCAGCTCAAGGACCCGCACACCGGTGATCACTCGCGGCGCCTCGCCACGGCGACGGTCGAGTTCGGCCGCTTCCTCCAACTCGAGGCAACGGACCTCGAGGTACTCGGATGGGCAGGTCTGTTGCACGATGTCGGAAAGGTCGGTGTCCCGGACGAACTGCTCGGCAAGACCGGACCCCTCAGCACCGCGGAGTGGCAGGTGATGCGCAGGCACACCGAGTTCGGTGAATCGCTCCTTCGCCCGCTCGAGACCCTCGCCCCCGTTCTTCCCATCGTTCGCCACCATCACGAGCGATGGGACGGTCTCGGCTATCCCGACGGGATCCGAGCCGAGCGGATCCCGTTGTTGGCACGGGTGCTGCAGCTCGTCGACGCCTACGACGCGCTCACTTCGGAACGGCCCTACAAGCCTGCGTGGAGCCGCGACCGCGCCCTGGTCGTCATGTCCGGCGAGGCCGGCTCCAGATTCGATCCGGAGCTCTTCACCGAATTCGAGCGCGCAGTCGGAAACGGCATGCTCGACGCCCTCGGCGCACTCGACACGGCGACGGCACGACCACCGGCGGGTCTCAGCCGATGACGTCGATGATCTCGCCGTTCTGGTTGCGGATCTCTGTGGGAGCGACGTGGATCGTGAGCCCGTCGAGGCTGTCGAGCACGTAGTCGCCTCGCTGAGGTTTCAGTTGATCGCGCAGATCCATGGCCGCCTCGAGGGTGAGCTCGACGGCGATGCCATCACGAGTCGGGCGCCACCGGGCCCGCTCGCCGATGTCGAACGTGATGACCTGATCGGGCCCTATGACGCGGAAACGCCGATCGAAGCCGATGCGAGAGCTGAGCAGCCGCAGGACATCGGGGATGGTGATGGCACCCATCGTCACCATGGCGACGTCGTCGAGGTCGACGATGTCGAGCTGGGACACGTGGAGCGACTCCTGCGTGGACCCGTCGATGAGCTGTCCTCGCTCGACCCGTCCGGCGAAGGCCGTGTCCTCGAGCCACGACGCCCTGTCGAGGTCGGTCACGAAGAGCGGATCGTGTTCGGAGACCAGCCTGAGGAACTTCCCGGGGTCCCACGCCTTGATGGCGGCCAGTTCCGGTCTCGTGATCCCGATCACCTGGAGGAATTCGAATCGTCCGTTCTCAGAACGGGGATGGCGCGGCAGGGTCGGATCGTTGGCGAACACGACGGCGCCGATGTGGGTCTCGGCTCCGACGGCGATCGGCCCGTTGAGGTCGATGTGATGACCCGCCCCGAACCGATTCCCGCTGCGGTTGACGTAGCGGGCGAGGTTCTGGAGGAACTCGACGACCCACGACGGCGGTCGCAGCATGCCGGGTCGGGCAGCGAGGCGCATGGTCAGCTCGAAGCCGTGACCGGAGACGGCAGAGGCGGGCGCCGACCCCAGCTCGGTGAAGCCGTACGTGACGAGGTGCCACGAGGGCCGGAGCGGGTTGTCGTCGTCGAAGAAGGCAGCGATGCGGGTGAGCGGCTGGCGTTCCCGCTCCTCGGCGGTCAGTGGGCCGAAGCGACATGTCGGCTGACGGTCTCCGTAGCGCGTGGCGAGGGCCGCATCGATCGCATCCCAACCGGGACCAGAACCAAACATGATGCAAACCTAGCCAGACGTTGCCGGGGATTGCCTGGGAATGGGTCATGAGGCTGGCGTGCGTCGTGATGATCCGAAACGGCGGTCCGGAGAGCCTCCCGAACCACGTCGTTCACCGGGCGCAGGGCACGATCACGTGCGGGCCGAGCAGCTCCGCTCGAGGGCAGGGCAGATAGGGCTCCACGCGGGGTTCCGGCATGCGCCACCAGGCAGGGAGGTCGTTCTGCAATGTGGTGATCGGGCTGGCGATGAAGTCCGAGAATCCCCAGTCGACGACCTCCGGGTTCGCGGTCGAGGCGAAGCGTTGGTCGAACCCTGTGAGGTCGGGACACCCTTCCGTGTTGAAGCAGGGGACGGGAACCCAGAACTGATCACTGGTCCGATTCGTCCAGGTCATCGCATAGGCGATGCGATCCACGACACCCGTGTCGATCAGCGTGTCCAGAAGCCCGTAGGTGTACCAATCGGCGTCGATCCGGCCCGCGAGGCCCTTTCTGGCACCGAACTCCGTGATTGCGAGCACGTCTCGCTTCGACTTCGCCTGGCGCGCCACGAACTCGTCCATGGCGGTGACGTCCCTGGCCAACTGGGTGCGGAACGAGGCGATGTTCGTCTCGTAGATGTCGAGCCCGGCGACATCGACGTAGTCATCGAGACCCCAACGGCCGGGCAGACGGAAGTTGGGGTGGTATTTCCGCCACTCGGTGGTGATGGTCGGACGTCCCGGAGACCAGGCGAACAGGAACTCGTGACGGTCGAGACCTTCGACTCGCGCCGTGGCCGGATCGTCCTCACCGATGATGTACTCGATCGTCCGTCGCCACACCGTGCGGTAGGCCTGAGGTGCGGTGAGGTTGCAGAGCGCCGGGTCGGCACGGAAGAAGCGGCCGGCCCACCAATGCGAGATGCCCGTCATCTCGTGGAACGGGCGGAACACCATCGCCACCGTGGACTGCCGTTCGCGCACGCCGTCGAGGTCGGGGTCCTGCCACAGAGCGTTGATCTCGTCGATGAATGCCGAGGCGGTCTGCAACTCCGACGTCCACGTCGCGATGGTCGCCGCTGCCTCGGCAGGTGGGTCCGCCCAATCGTTCGAGAGATGGCACAGCGGATTGCCGGCCACGACGTTGTTGTCGCCGCCCACCGCCGGGTTGTCGGCGGGGAAGTGCATCGTCACGATCGCACCGGTGCCGTACGCCGCAACGATCTGCCGTGCGTAGGCCCGGCGATGTGCGGGCGCGACGTTGAGGGCCAGCTGCAGGTTGAAGCCGTAGACCGACGGCTTGTTCGCCGCCGTCTCCGGGAAGAGCGATGCCGCCAACTCGATGTCGGATGGGAAGGTGTTGAGTTCGTCGAGTCGGACCCGCGCCGCCCGCCAATCACTCCATCCCGCCGTGTAGAGGCTCTGCCGCTTGGAATCCCAGTTGGCGTGTTGTTGCCCGAACATCATGCCGGCGTCGAGATCGGGGTCGGCGGCGTCCTGGAGGTTGGCGAGAAGCTCGTGCACCGCATCCGATGCGTTGGGGTCGACGGGATCCGGACGGCGGATCTCGGCGGAGGCCGCAGGTACGACGACTCCGAGGAGCACTGCCCAGGTGCCGAGCACGATGGTCCAGCGTCGGATCACATTCCCCCTTGGTCGTCCGGTGTCTGAGTGCCGTCAACATTCTGATCGGTCGATCGACGGCTCACATTGACCCTCGCTGTAAGGACGTTCCGAGGACGCCGGGAGTTCCCGGAGAGGTCGGGCCGGTCGCCGGGTACGCTGCCCCGATGGAGGTCGCGCCACGTCTGCAGCAGTTCGGTGAGACGGTGTTCACCACGATCACCCGTCTGGCGATCGAACACGATGCGATCAATCTGGGACAGGGGTTCCCCGACTTCGATGGTCCGGACTTCGTCAAGGACGCCGCGGCCCGAGCGATGCGTGACGGCCACAACCAGTATCCGAGGAGCTTCGGGATCCTGCCGCTCGTGGAGCGGATCGCCGACGGGTTCACGGCGCGAACCGGGATCCCCGTGGACGCCCGTGACGAGGTCACCGTGACGTCGGGGTGCACGGAAGCACTCGCCGCGTGCTTTCTCGGTCTCGTGTCCGAGGGAGACGAGGTCGTGCTCATCGAGCCGATGTACGACTCGTACCGGCCCGATGCCACGATGGCGGGCGCCACGTTGCGGTACGTCACGCTGCAACCGCCGGACTTCCGCATCGACCCCGAGGCGTTGCGCGCCGCATTCACGAAACGAACGAGGGCCATCGTCGTCAACACGCCTCACAACCCGACGGGTCGGGTCTTCGATCGAACGGAACTGGAGCTGATCGCTGAGCTGTGCCACGAGCACGACGCCATCGCCATCGCCGACGAGGTGTACGAACACATGGTCTTCGACGGCGAGCACCTCTCGCTCGCCGAGATCGACGGAATGTGGGATCGCACGGTGACGCTCTCGTCACTCGGCAAGTCGTTCTCGCTGACCGGATGGAAGGTGGGGTGGGCGGTGGCACCGGGGCCGCTGACCGCCGGGGTGCGGGCCGCCCATCAGTTCCTCACATTCGCGACGGCGTCACCTCTCCAGCACGGCGCAGTTGCGGCGCTCGATGCCCCCGCCGAGTACTACGAGGAGTTGACGGCGGCGTACCGGCAGCGTCGCGATGTGCTGGCGAGTGGGCTGAACTCGGTGGGATTCGAGGTGTACGTCCCGCAGGGCACCTACTTCATGCTCGCCGATCACACGAGCTTCGGGCATCAGGACGATGTCGCGTTCGTGAAGGCGCTGATCGCCACGGCAGGGGTCGCCGCCATTCCGCCGTCCGCCTTCTACGACGATCCGAAGCGTGGTGCCGATCTCGTGCGCTTTGCGTTCTGCAAGGACGTGGCGACGTTGCAGCGAGCCGTCGATCGGATGCGAGTCGGTCTCGACCGGTTCGGCTGACCGCGCTCTCGGTCGACTCGCCCCGGCCCGGACACGACGAAGGGCGGTCGGTAGGGGGGTGGACCGACCGCCCGTTCGTCATCGTGCCCCGTCCGCTGCGGACGAGACAATCCTGTCGTATGGGTGCGGCGCCACTTCGGGCCACACGCGCGGCACGAAGTGCCGGGCTCGAGTGAAATCGTAGCACGCGCTCAAAAACAGCCGTGTGCGCGTCGGAGGCGAAGGCGGTCGGGGTGCCGGGAAGTGGTGGTGCGGCCCGATCGGGCCCGAGGTTCAGCCGTTTGCGGCGTTGTCGAACGGTTCGTCCTGGTCTTCGTCCCCGGCGGCTTCGCCGGTGCGGTCCGCCAGCGAGCCCTCCACCTTTGCGCCGTAGAACATGCGGCGAATGCGAGCCTCCACCTCGTGGCGCTCGCTCTCGTCGTAGTCGTGGGTGTAGTTCCCGATCCGCGAGAGACGATCGCTGAGCACGTCGTTGTAGTCCTTCGACTCGGCGTCCTCAGCAGTCCGCTCGCGGTTCTTCTTCTTTCGAAACCACATGCCTCTTCCTATCGGCATCTCGATGCGGCCACTGAACCGTTGTCGGCCGGAACGTGATGGTAGCCACCGATCCGGCGGACGACGGGGTCCTCGTCACGCAACGATGATGGCGATGCCGGCGAGCGCGAGGACGAGCCCGAGCGCACGCCGGGTGGTGAGGCTCTCGCCGAGGAAGAGCACGGCGAGTCCGACGGTGAACGCCGGGAACAGCGCGGCGAGCACGGCGGCGATGGCGAGGCCCCCCTCGCCTGTCGCGGCGAGGAAGGTGACATTGCCCAGGACGGCGATCGCCCCACCCACGAGCGCCGGGATCATCGCCGGCCGAGGGAGCGCGAGGTCCAGCTGTCGGACGAGGCTCGGGGCGAGGATTGCCACGGCTCCGCCGAGCTTCGTGGCAACGAGGGGAACCCCGAACGATCCCTCGACCTGACCCAGACCGATGAGGAGCAGGGCGAAGCCGAGGCCTGCGGATACCCCGTAGAGCACCGAGGCTCGCACGGGTCCCCGCTCGTCGCGCCCTCCTCCGGCGAGCACCCAGATGGCGACGATGGCCACGAACAATCCTCCGATCTGGCGACCGGCCACGGCTTCGCCGGTCGCCAGTCCGACGGCTGCCGGGAAGACCGCGGTCGCCACCGCTGCGATGGGCGAAGTGAGGCTGATCCAGCCCCGTTGAAAGCCGCGGTACAGGACCATCACGGCGATACCCCCTCCGGCCCCGCCCACGAACCCCCATGCCGCGTCGACGAGGCTCGTGTCCCCCCACAGCAACGGAAGCGCTGCGAGTGCGGCAGCCAGACCGGCGAGCTGGGAGACCGCCGCCACCGACCGCGCCGTGGCGTGGCGCGCCGCCACACCACCGAGGAAGTCCGTCGTGCCCCAGCTGGCGGCGGCGGCGAGAGCTAGCAGCGCAGACATCGGGGCAGGCTAACGAGCGCTGCCGCACCCAGGTGAGTAGCCTCGCAGCCTGACAACGAGGAGTGAGACAGGTGCCGACTCCCCACATCTCTGCAGGCGACGACGGATTCGCCGAGGCGATCCTGCTACCCGGTGACCCGTTGCGGGCGAAGTACATCGCCGAGAACTTCCTCGACGATCCGGTCGAGGTGAACGCTGTGCGCAACATGCTCGGCTTCACCGGGAGCTATCAGGGAATGCCGGTGTCGGTCATGGGGACCGGCATGGGGGTGCCCTCGATCTCGATCTACGTCACCGAGCTGATGCGTTTCTACGGCGTGAAGCGGCTGGTCCGGGTGGGTTCGGCCGGAGGCATCGCCGATCACGTCAAGATGCGTGACGTCGTCCTCGCCGTCGGTGGCTGCACCGACTCCTCCGCCAACCGGGCCCGGTACGGCGGATGGGACTTTGCCGCAACCGCCGACTTCGGCTTGCTCCGGGCGGCCTACGACGCGGCCGTCGCCGCAGGCAAGGACGTCCACGTCGGCAACGTGCACACCTCAGACTCGTTCTACAACCCCGTCGACGACGCCCTCGAGACCTGGGACAAAATGGGTGTACTCGCCGTCGAGATGGAGACGGCCGCGCTCTACGCCATCGCCGCCGAGGAGGGATGTCGGGCGATGTCGATCCTCACGGTCTCCGATCACCTCAAGACCCACGAGGCGACGTCCGCGGAGGAACGCCAGTCGACGTTCGCCGACATGGTCCGCATCGCCCTCGACGGACTGGTTCGCGACGCCGCGTGAGCGTCAGGCGGTGAAGCGCTCGCCCGACTCGGCGGTGGCGACCAGGAGCTCGGAGGGTGCGAACCGATCGCCGTGGGCGGATTCGAGCTCCCGGAGTCTCGACACGATCTCGGCCGCCCCCACCTGGTCGATCCAGTGGAAGGGACCGCCGCGGAAAGGCGGGAACCCGAGCCCGAACACGGCTCCGATGTCGCCGTCGCGAGCCGAGCGCAAGACGCCGTCCTGGAGGATGCGGACCGCCTCGTTGACGAATGCCAGCGACAGCCGCTCCTGGATCTCCTCCACCGGAACGTCCCGGCGCGGACCGAGCCCGGCATCGGCATAGACCGACTCGTCGGCACCTTTGCGGACGCCGTCCTCGTATCGGTAGTAACCCTTGCCGTTCTTCCGCCCCTTGCGGCCGCTGTCGGCGAGAGCCGTGATCATCTCGGGCGGTCGGAGCCGTTCCCCGAAGGCGTCGATCATGATCTTCGTGATCTTCGCCTGGACGTCCAGGCCGACCTCGTCTGCGAGCTGGAACGGGCCGACCGGGAATCCCCACTTCTCCATGGCGGCGTCGACGTCCTCGATCCGCGCCCCTTCGGTGAGGAGATGGATGGCTTCGACGCTGTATGGGCCGAGCACACGCGTCGTGTAGAAGCCGGGACCGTCGTTCACCACGATCACCGTCTTGCCCTGTTGCTTCCCGAAGGCGACGCAGGTGGAGGTCACCCAATCGGCCGTCTGCGGCGTGGTCACGATTTCGAGCAGCGGCATCTTCTCGACCGGCGAGAAGTAGTGCATGCCGATGACGTGCTGAGGGCGGGCCGCGTGCGCCGCGATGTCGGCGATGGGAAGCGATGACGTGTTGGAGGCGAAGATCGTGTCGTCGCGCCCGACACCCTCGATGGCTGCGACCATCTCGCGCTTGAGGTCCAGGTCCTCGAAGACCGCCTCCACGACGAGGTCCATGTCACCGAAACCGCTCCAGTCGGTCGTACCGGTCACCAGATGCATCGCCTCGGCGGCCTCGGTGCGACGCATGCGGCGGCGCTTGGCACGTCCGGCGAGGTGCTTCTGAACGTGGGCGAGCCCGCGACGCACGCCGGCGTCGTCGATCTCCTTGATGCGGGTGCGCACGCCGGCCGGGTAGGTGTTGACGGCGGCGATACCGCCACCCATGAGCCCGCCGCCGAGCACACCGACCTTGGTCACGGGGGCCGGCACGACATCGGTGTCGACGCCCGTGTCCCGCTTGGCTGCCTGCTGGTTCTGGAACACGCCCATGAGCGCAGCGGCCTCGGGCGATCCGACGAGCTCTGCGAACGCCTCGATCTCCGCGGCGTATCCGGCCTCCATGCCGTCCTCGGCCCCGATCCTGACGACACGAAGCAGTGCCTTGGCTGCCGGGTAGTTCCCTTTCGTCTCGGCCAGCATCTGCTCCTCGGCCTTGCCGAAGAGGATCTTCCGGCCGAGCGGATTGTCCTCGAGGGCGAGGGCTTGGAGGTGCTTTGGATCGAGCCAGCTCTTGAGCGACCGCTTCTCGCCGGACCCTGTGGCGCCGGCATCGATCGCCGCGAGGGCCCGCTGTCTGGCAACGTCGAGAAGGAGCTCACGGGGCACGACCTCGTCGATGATCCCGAGCTTGTGCGCCGAACGTGCCCGGACGATGCGCCCGGTGAGCATGAGGTCCAGCGCCGCGGCCAGACCGACGAGCCGGGGGAGACGCTGCGTGCCGCCGGCACCCGGGATCACACCGAGTTTGATCTCGGGCTGGCCAACCGAGGCATCCTCGGTTGCGATGCGGACGGCGGCCGTCATGGCGAGCTCGAGCCCGCCGCCCAGGGCGGGACCGTGGATGGCGGCGACGACCGGCTTGCCACGGCGGACGTGGAGATCCTCCAGCCGCTGGAACACCTCGTGTCCAACCCGGGCGATCTGCGAGATGTCGTCGTCGGGCCCGAAGGACTCGAGCCAGTTCACGTCGGCGCCCACGATGAAGCCGGAGGGCTTGCCGGAGGTGATGACGACGGCCTTGATGGCATCGTCGGTCTCGAGGCGGTCGATGATCTCTCGCATCTCGTCGAAGAGAGCAGACGACAGCGCGTTGACCGACGCCCCTGCGACGTCGATGGTGACGACGGCGACGCCATCTGCGTCGACGTCGAGCGCGAAGTTCTCGAGGCGGTGTCCGGTGGTGGTCATGGTGCTCCTCTCAGCGCTCGAGGACGAGGGCGGCGCCGAGACCCCCGGCCGCGCACTGCGTGATGAGCGCCGTTCCGGCATCGCGACGTTTCAGTTCGTTGGCCATGGTGAGCGCCTGCCGGGCCCCCGTGGCGGCGAACGGGTGGCCGAGCGAGATCGACCCTCCGTAGAGGTTGAGCTTGTCGTCGGGGATGGCGCCGATGGCCTGCTCGCGTCCCAGGTGCTGCTGCGCCCATTCGTCCGAGGCGAAGGCCTTCAGGTTCGAGAGCATCTGGCTGGCGAAGGCCTCGTGCATGTCGACGACGTCGATGTCGTCGAGCGTCAGCCCGGCTCGGTCCAGCGCCTTCGGGCTGGCGAAGGCGGGACCCATCAGCATCTGCCACGAAGGGTCGAGCCCGGCGAACGCCCATGTCTTGATCCAGGCCAGGGGCTCGAACCCGAGGCGTTCCGCAGTGGACGCCTCCATCAGCAGGACGGAGGCGGCGCCGTCGGTGAGCGGAGATGCGTTGCCCGCCGTCACCGTTCCGTACTTGCGGTCGAAGACGGGTCGAAGCTTCGTCAATGCCTCGATGGTCGTGTCGGGACGTGGAATCCCATCGCGAGTGGCGGTCTCGCCATAGTCCGGCCCCACATGGAGGTGCATGACCTCGTCGTCGAAGATGCCCTTCTCCCACGCGTCCACCGCTTTCTGGTGCGACTCGAACGCATAGACGTCCTGAGAACGACGGTCGATGTCGTTCTCCCTGGCCATCTTCTCGGCGGCCTGGCCCATGGTGAGCCCGCTCGAGAGATCGGCGAGCGCCGGCGGGCGGGGGGCGAGGTCCTTGGGACGAATCGTGGCGAACGCCCGGAGCTTCGACGGCATGTCCTTGGCGGCGTTGGCCCGCATGAGTGCCTCTGTCGCCTTGTCGCTGTACAGCACCGGCGGCTTGGAGAGGCTGTCGGCGCCGCCGGCGACCACGACGTCGGCATCACCGGTGAGGATCGACTGTGCGCCCGACACGATCGCCTGTGTACCCGTGGCGCACTGCTTCGACACCGAGTACGCATCGACGGCTGCCGGGAAGCCACACCTGAGAGCGACCTCCCGGGCGATGTTGGGCCCGGCGAGATCGCTCACCACCGCACCGAACACGATCTGGTCGACGTCGCCATGATCCAAGCCGGACCTGGCCACGAGCTCGTTGACGACCGCCGAGGCGAGGTCGAGAGTGCTGAGGTCGCGGAACGCCGTGCCCGACTTGAAGAATGGTGTCCGGAGTCCACCGACGATGGCGACGCGGCGGCCGTTGACGATCCCGGGATTGCTGGACATGCGGCTCCTCACAAACTTTGAGCGATCACTCCAATTCTGCCACACGGGACGGCGCAGCGGGCCGGTGTTCGCGCATCAGGGGCGGGTCGCCTGACCCGCCCCTGATCTCGGTGATCTATGTGTGTACGGCCTCGCGCTACGCAGCTGCCTCGACGACGGCCACGCCGTACTCGTCGATGAGCGCCTGTCGCTCGGTCTCGTACTCGGCAGTCGCCTCAGCGATTGCGTCGGCGAGTTCATCCATGATGCGCTGCTTCTCGGCCTCGTACTCCTCCGTTGCCTCGGCGACGGCCTCGTCGAACTCAGCATCGACGGCATCTGCGTCGAGCTCGGCCAACTCGTCGGCGAAGTCCTCCTCGAGCCCGGCGAACTCGTCGTCGAGCCCGGCGAACTCGTCGGCGAAGTCCTCGTCGATCCCGGCAAGAGCCTCGGCGTGGTCCTCGTCGATGCCGGCGAACTCGTCGTCGAGCCCGGCGAACTCGTCGGCGAAGTCCTCGTCGATCCCCGCCAGCGCTGCGGCCAGCTCACGCTCGAGCGCTGCGATCTCCTGCTCGATCTCACGTCTGTCGGAGGGGTCGGCCTGGTTCCACTCTTGCTGGAGACCCCGCCGCTCCGCTTCGTAGCCGGCCGTCACGTCGGCGACGGCTGCCTCATACTCGGCTTCGACATCGGCGCGCTCCGACTCGAGGCCGGCGAGCGCCTCTTCGTAGTCGGTCGTCGCACCGGCGATGGCGTCGGCGTACTCGGCTTCGAGGGCTTCACGCTCGCTCGCGAGCTCGGCGAGCGCCTCTTCGTAGTCGGCCTCGGCGTCGATCATCTCGTCGGGCAGCTCGGTGAGGGCCTCCGCACGCTCGGCCTCGATGTCGGCCAGCTCCGCCAGGAAGTCCGCCTCGAGTCCTGCGAGCTCCTCGGCATGGTCGGCCTCGATGTCGGCCAGCGTCTCGGCGAACTCTGCGTCGAGTTCGGCCAACGCCTCATCGAGTTCCATGGTGAGCTCGTCGCTGTCCGTGAGTTCCTCGACCAAGGCAATCGTCGTCTCGGCCGGTGCGTCGTCGATGACGGCTGCCGTGACGGCGACGCCTCCACCCACGGCGGCAATCGCAGCGGCCCCCAGCAGGGTCTTTGCCAGCACACCTGAGAACAGGCCGCCGAACGTTGCAATTCTGCGTTTCATCATTCCTCGAATCGATAGTGGGACGAGTGAGTTCCTGGCACGCTCGCCTGAGAACTCCGGTGTTTCGTGGACAGCTGCGACCGCCAGCGCAATGTGCCGATCTGCCAACTCGCCTTCCACTGGCTCGATGAACTTGTCCCGCAAGACCTCGTACGCTGGTCCGTCCAGGGCGCGAGCGCCCGTGTCGCTTGTGCCTGTGACATGCGGGTTCGTGACTCTCGTGACCATCTCGTGGCTGCTACCCATGGCTCTGTCACCGTCCGGCCTGTTCATCGCGTTACACCCGTCGGGGCCACCTGCGCGCGAAGGCGGGTCATGGCTCGGTGATGTGCCACACGGACCGCGCCGGGACGCTTGCCGAGTGTCGCAGCGATGTCCGTGAGGCTCAGGCCCCCGAAGACGCGCAAGGCGACGATGGTCTGTTGGTCCTCTGTCAGGTGCTCCGCCAGCCACGCCCGCAGCTCGTCCGCATCGAGACGCGCAATCGCCTCCGTCTCCACGTCGATCGTGGCCGTCGCGTCTGGCAGGTCCTCGGGCGGTGTCGGGATGGAGCGATCACGACCCGCCTTGCGAAACGCGTCGATCAGGCGGTGGTGGGCGATGACGAAGACCCAGGAGCGGAATCCTGCTGCAGTTCCTTCGAAGTCGCTGATCCGACGGGCGATGTGAACGAAGGTGTCGCCGAGACANNCGAACGGAGCGCCTCGTGCCCTCAGGTAGCCCCGGACGTCGGCGGCGAGCCAACCGTACAGGCGGGACCATGCCCATTCGGCGCCCTCCTGGGCGGCGATGAGGACCGATTCGAATTCGACGTCATCCATGACCACCGGACGAGCATCGGCCTGAGAACCCTTCGAGCTTGAGCCCATATCGCTCTCGCCGGTTGATTCCGGGTGGGGCTTGGTCGATGTCGGGCGCGGGGCGACGCTCACGACGGGGTTACCGATCACAGAACCCTGCGCGTTACAACTGCCCGCTCTGGAGCCGATCCAGATGTGAGCTCCCGTGAGGAGCCACGGGCAGTCCGAGGATGAACCGGCTCTGTCGGCCGTCGTGTTCGTATCCGAGATTGCCGCCCATGAGCGAGGCGAGCCGTCGCGAGACGGAGAGGCCGATGCCCACAGACGCGGGATGACGAGGGCTCGTATCCACCCTGGTGAAGTCCTCGAAGAGATGGCGGCGTTGCTCGACGGGGATCGGCGCGCCGTCGTCACACACTGCGATGTAGGCGCGGCGCAGATCGCGGAAGACCGAGATGGTGATGATGGGGCCCCCGTATCGCTCGGCGTTCGTGAGCAGGTTGCGGAGGATCTGTCTGACTCGGCGAGGGTCGCCCTGGCACACGGCGTGGCCCGGCTCGGGCAACGTGGCCACGTCGATCCTGGCCGACTCTGCGACATGGATCGCTTCCGCTCCCAGATCGACTGCGGTCACGGCGAGCTCCAGCCGGTGTGCCCCTGCCTGAGCGTCGGTCAGGAGATCCTCGATGATCTGCTCCATGTCTGCACTCTGCTCCGAGATGAGAGCGAGGAGGCGGGTCCGATCCGGCTGATGGATGTCGGGTGCGTCGATCAGCTCGTCGACGATCCCCGAGATGAAGGTGAGTGGTGTGCGCAGCTCATGGCTGACGCTCGCCAGCAGTCGGTCTCGCGTGGCACCGATCGCAGCTGCCGCTCCCGCATTGGCATGGGCCACCACCAGACCTCCGAGGTGGGTGGCGAGGGCACTGAACCCCATGTGACGCCAATGTTCGACCTGGTCGTGCGACCCGTGGAGTCGGACGACGCCGATCTTGGACGCTCCGAAGTGGAGTGGCTCCTCGATCCAGCCGTCCGTGTCGGTCGCATCGCCGCACGCGGCGATCAGTGGGCGGTCCTGCCAGATCTCGAGGTGGCAGCGGGCAGCTCCTGTCTCGGCGACGACGAGGTCGGCCATGGCTGCAAGCGTCGTCTCGAGCGTTCCCGGTCGGGGTTCGAGTGCGCTGAGGTGACGCATGAGCTTCTCGACGGACACCGAAGGAACCGATCCGGGCACCGCCGTGATCAGCGGCGATGCATATTCGCTCTGACTCGTGATGTCGACCACGCGATCCCCTCAGCAACACGCCCGGAGCCATGTGGCGCACCCACCCCGAGCGCTCCGGTGCCAACTGGAGTATCGGTCGGAAGGGTTGGAGGATTGAGGTTGACGTGCCGACGGGCTTCGGAGGACAGACGACGCCGGACCGAGCCGCCGGAGACCTCAGCTCTCGGCGATCGTGACGCTTTCGATCACGCAGTCCTCGAGGGGCTTGTCACCGCGATCGCGGGCGGCCGTGGCGATGGCGTCGACCGCATCGAGACCGTCGCTGACCTGACCGAAAATGGTGTAGCTGTGAGGGAGTCCGTAGTCGCGGTGCATGATGAAGAATTGCGATCCGTTCGTGTTGGGCCCGGCGTTGGCCATGGCCACCGT
>JABAOD010016554.1_pt3 | contig 22007 bp, 21 predicted proteins | sample 7062151 | NCBI WGS metagenome assembly JABAOD01 (sample SAMN14538626, study PRJNA623070) | marine sediment metagenome | biome: marine biome [ENVO:00000428]; feature: marine pelagic biome [ENVO:01000023]; material: deep marine sediment [ENVO:00002113] | place: India: Gulf of Khambhat ... | reverse complement strand
GACATCTTCCTCGCTTTCTCCACGGCAAATCCTGACGTTGCGAAGTCAACAGGGATCGCCCCGTTGGCAATGCTTCCCAATGAGCTGATCGACCCCTTTTTTGACGCAACCGTTCAGGCAACTGAAGAAGCGATTATCAACGCGCTGGTTGCAGCGGAAACCATGTCAGGAATTGACGATCACAAAGTGATATCAATTCCCCATGACCGCCTCAGACAGGATTTGAAAAGACATGGACGGTTAATAGAAACGTAGAAAAAACAGCCGAAACGAGAAGTCAACGCACCGCAGAAAAAACACCATTTCGGAAGCTCTACAAATGACCGCCGATCGTCTATCCCTTATTCCCTCAAATGGCTTAACATCAAGAGGAGAAGACGATGCCCAGCCCAGAGATCTGCTTTCCGAGCCCCACCTCGTTTGAAACCACGCATGACCGGGACCAAAACAAAGGGAAGATGCAGCCCTGAAGCTGTCGGATCGGACTGCTTAGAGGAACGCAAGTGAAGCATTGGAAGGAGGAAAATCCGGATGAATGGGGACACGACCCAGAGCACGATGAACCAAAAGGCCGCTGATCTGGTACTTCATAATGGCTCGGTGTACACGGTTGACGCCAAACGGACGTGGGCACAGTCCGTTGCAGTTCGCGGAAAGAGGATTGTCTATGTGGGCAGCAATAAAGGAGCACGTCCCTACATCGGACCCGATACAAAGGTGATTGATCTTGGCGGTAAAATGGTCCTTCCGGGATTCATCGACAGTCACGCCCATGTAACGGGTGGCGTTTCTCTGATTTCCTCAGCCTCAGTTCTACTCTTCAATCTCCCATCGGTCCAGGCATATCAGGAAGCGATCGGAGGTTTTGCAGCCAAACATCCTGATTTAGAAGCGATTTATGGGAGCGGTTGGAGCAACGCGCATTTTCCACCCATAGGCCCAAGAAAGGAAGAGCTTGACGCTGTCACTGCCGATCGCCCCGTGTCAATGATGTCAGAGGATGGCCACGCGATCTGGGTAAATTCAATGGCCCTTAAGATCGCCGGCATGAGTAAGGACACCCCCAATCCTCAAGGGGGCGTCATTGAACGTGATCCGAAGACCGGGGAACCGTCCGGGACACTCCGGGAAGCCGCCATGGACTTAATTTATAATGTTTTACCGCCGCGCACGGTCGACCAACTGAAGGAAGGCATAGGCGCCTATATGCGCATTGCCGCCAAGGAAGGTATAACCACGGTGCACGATCCGATGCTAATCAGTCCTGATGACACGGAATCCTACCTAGGATCGGGGATGGATAGACATAATGTCGAAGCTTTTTCACAGCTCGCTCTGGAAGGCCAGTTGACGGTCCGTGTCAGAGGCGCCCTTTTGGCCGTACCGGGGAAGGGCGCATCACAGATTTCCACTCTTGTCTCGGAACGGGCCAGACATCGGGGCTCTCTGTTTCAGATCCACTCTGCCAAAATATTTGTTGACGGCGTCATCGAGGGAAGTACCACCTATCTTCTTGAACCCTACGAGCACATGCCGGATTATCGGGGAGAACCTCTATGGGAGCCTGAAGGCCTGAACGAAATCTGCAAGGCCCTTGATGATGAAAAACTCCAGATTCATGCTCATGCCATTGGTGATGCTGCCACGCGAATGACACTCGATGCCTTTGAGTATGTCCGAAATGCCAACGGTCAACGAGACTCGCGGCACCTGATCACCCATTTACAGCTTGTTGCCCCCCAGGATATTCCCCGTTTTGCCTCCCTGAATGTTGTGGGTGTGCCTCAGCCGATATGGCATTTGAAGGGGGATTATTACAAAAAATTGGCCCTTCCCTATCTGGGCCGGCAGCGAGCTGACCGCCAATATCCTATGAAAAGCTTTATTGACGCCGACGTTAGAATGGCTGCTGCCAGCGATTTTCCGGTCACCCTTCCCTGTCCCCCTCTGCTTGGAATCATGACCGGTATCACGAGATGTGAGCCCGGGGAGACGAACCCGGACGAAATACTCTGGCCAGAGGAACGGGTAAGCCTGGACGATATGATTGCGAGCTTCACCATCAACGGTGCATACGCCAATTTCCTTGAAAATGAGACCGGGTCACTGGAAACTGGAAAACTGGCTGACATCATTGTTATCGATCGAAACCTATTTGAGATACCTCCATCGGAGATTGGCAAAGCCACGGTTTTACTCACCTTATTTGAGGGAAAGGAAGTCTACCGGGATCCAGCATTTGGGTGAAACATACGAGAAGGGTGGAGACCAAACCTCTTCTTCTATTTCTGTGCTCTGTGAACGCGTGTGACATGGTGACAGATGATCAAAAAGCCTATCGGAATGACTCCTGATAAATGAAACGGATCGGAGGGTGAAATGCTTTCAGATCAAGAAAGAAGGGTTGTCACGCTCATAGACAAAAACTGTGGGGAAGTGGTCGAATATGTGAGAAAACTTATAAATTTCAAGACAGTCACCCCACCCTTCGAAGCCACCGAAGAAGAAGATCGGGATGCCAACAAGAAATTTCAGGAGTTTATTTATGAGACCCTGAAAGAGATGAATTTCGAACCTGAAATGTGGGAAATTGAGCCATCTAAGCTTGAACAGGCTCCGGGATACGGGGTAATGGCTGACAGAGACCTCAGCGATTTGCCAGTCGTGATCGGCAAACTTAAAGGCGCGGGAAAGGGCAAATCACTGATACTCAATGGGCACTATGATGTTGTTTCTCCGGGGGAATTGGAAAATTGGCATCATGATCCATTCGAAGGGGTGGTTGAGGACAACAAGATTTATGGCCGGGGGGCGTGTGACATGAAGGGCGGCATTGCCGCGATGATTAAAGCCGTCGAGTTCATCCAAAGGGCTGGAGTCCGACTGAATGGTGATATTACCCTAGAATCCGTGCCCGATGAAGAAGGGTCTTTGATGGGAACCTTGGCCTGCTGCCAAAGGGGGTACAAAGCGGATGCGGCGATAATTCCGGAACCGACAGATTTTAATACGCTGGTGGCCATGAGAGGTTACCTCGCGGGTAAAATAACCGTCCTTGGCAGGGGCGGCCATGCTGAAATCACGCAACCCCATTGGAAAGAGGGCGGGGCTGTCAATGCAATATCGAAAGCAGTAAGAATCATACAGGCCCTGGAGGACCTGACCGAGGAGTGGAGAACGAGACCGGATACACAGCACAGATTGCTGGATCCCAATCACATTGTGCCGACCGTCATACACGGCGGAAAATGGGCCATCTCCTATCCGGAAAAAGTTGAAATACAGTTCACCTCAAACTTCATACCCGGCACGGAGTATATTCAGAAAGAGATCGAAGAGAGAATCATGAGTGTTGCAGCAACAGATCCCTGGTTGAAGGAAAATCCGCCATCCATTGAGACCTTCTGGGCATACGGCGCTGAAATCGACGAGAACACCCCCATCGCCCAAACCGCAATGGAAGCAGCCAATGACTTAGGCGTTAAATCGAAGTCAGTCGGAATGGGCAGTCTGACGGACGGGGTACACTTAATCAACTATTCCAAGATTCCAACGATTTCTATTGGAACTGCTGAGCAAACAGCTCACGGGGCAAATGAATTTGTGGATATTGACGAATTGACAGCCCTAACCAAAATCTTGGCCTTAAGCATCTTGAGATGGTGTGGACATTCATGATGAAGACCCCGCGCTATCACGAAATCGCCGCCGCCTCCTTCAGGTGGCAAGCCACAGAATGCCCCTCTTCAATCTCAACCAGGGTGGGGATTTCGGTTCTGCAAACTTCCTCTGGAAAAGGACATCTCGTCCGAAATCTGCACCCACTGGGGACGTCAACGGGACTGGGAACATCGCCAATCAGGATAATCTCTTCGCTTTGCAGATCTGGATCAGGGTTTGGAACCGCCGAGAGCAACGCCTTTGAATAAGGATGCAATGGGTTGACAAATATCTGGCTCGTTCGGCCTATTTCAACAATTTTCCCTAAGTACATGATAATAATCCGGTGTGAGATGTGTTCAACAACGGCAAGGTTGTGAGAAATGAAGAGGTAGGTCAGATCAAATGTCTCCTGAAGGTCGGCGATGAGATTGAGAACCTGAGCTTGGACTGAGACATCCAAGGCGGACGTGGGTTCATCAAGAATCAAGAAAGTGGGATTCAATGCCAAAGCCCTGGCGATGGCAATCCGCTGCCTCTGGCCGCCGCTGAATTCATGGGCATATCTTCTCAGGTATTCCTCACCCAAGCCAACGTGGTGAAGCAGTTCCGATACTCTTTCCCGTAATTCATCTCCGTTTAGGGATGTGTGGGTTCTGAGAGGCTCAGCGACGATATCCATGACTGGCAACCGTGGGTCCAGTGAGGAATACGGATCCTGAAATACGATGGCCATCTGCTTTCTGATCGTGCGCAATTCCTCCTGAGTCAGCTGGAAGATCCTTTTTGAGTCGAAAAAAACGTCTCCCCCTGTGGGTTCGATCAATCTCATGATCGTCCTGCCGACCGTAGATTTTCCACACCCCGATTCCCCCACCAGGCCTAAGGTTTCGCCTTCTTCGATATCAAATGAGACCTCATCCACTGCGTATACATACCCCTTGGCCCTCTTCAAAAACCCGCGCTTGACGGGAAAGTACTTCTTTAGGTTCTCAACTCGGACAAGTCTTTCCATCGACCTTTGCTAGCCTTCGGACACCACGGTCCGTTTACAAGTGGCAGGAGACAAAATGACCTTTTTCGACTTCCACGGTTTCAGGGATCTCACTCCGACAAAGATCCTGAGCATAGGCGCATCTCGGGTTAAACAAGCATCCCGGAGGCGGGTTGGAGAGACTGGGCACATACCCCTCGATCGTTTCCAGACGGTCTTTCGAGTCACCTAACTTAGGCGTTGAAGCCAAAAGCCCTTGGGTGTATGGATGTTTTGGATTCTTGAATATGTGGTGAAGCGTTCCATATTCGACGATCCTTCCGGCATACATGACGGCTACCTTCTCACACATTTTGGCGATCACCCCTAAATCATGGGTAATCAACATGATGGAGGTTTTCACTTCTTTTTTTAGATTTTTCATCAGATGAAGTATCTGGGCCTGAACAGTGACATCCAGGGCTGTTGTCGGTTCATCCGCAATCAGAAGGCTCGGTGTACATGAGAGGGCCATGGCAATCATGGCGCGCTGACACATCCCTCCGCTCAATTCATGGGGGTATTTCCTGAGCGTGGCCAGGGGATCTGACAGTCCCACGATAGAAAACATTTCAACAGCTTTGTCAACAGCGTCTGATTTTCCAACTCTCTGATGAAGTCGGATGACCGTTTCGATCTGGTCTCCGATTGTAAAAACAGGGTTCAACGATGTCATCGGGTCCTGGAAAATCATAGAAATGGTTCCCCCCCGAATCTCGCGCATCTCGCTCTCACTTTTTCCAAGTAGATTCTCTCCCTCGAACAGGATTTCTCCGGATACAATCTTGCCCGGAGGAAACGGGATGAGTCGCATGATGGATAAGGCCGTCACGGATTTTCCACATCCAGATTCCCCCACAAGGCCCAGGGTTTCTCCTTTATGCATCGTCAGACTCACCCCCTGGATGGCTTTGACGACGCTCTTATAGGTGAAAAAGTGGATTCTCAGGTTCTTGATGTCTAGTAGGGTGTTGTTCGCATTCACCAGGTCAATCACCGCACCTTGGGATCCAGAATCTCCCTCAAACCGTCGCCCAGCATGTTGAAGGCTAAAACAGACAAGAAAATGGCAAGTCCGGGAAAGGTCGTGGTCCACCAGTACTCCATAAAGTACGGACGGGCCTCACTGATCATAAAACCCCATTCTGCGGTTGGGGGTTTCGCCCCGATCCCGATAAAGCTGAGTGACGCCGATGCCAGAATCGCATAGCCGAGATCCAGCGAGGCCTGTACCAAAACGGGGCCGATACTGTTGGATATGATATGGCGGAGAATAATGGTACTGTCCTTGACACCGATCGATTTGGCAGCCAGAACATAGAGCTGCTCCCGGGTCACCAGGACTTGGGCCCGCAAGAGCCGAACATACCAGGGCCACCAGACGATCGCAAGGCCAATCATGTTGACCTTCATGCTGCTTCCGAAAACTCCCCCAATGGCAATCGGTAGGAGGAGGATCGGAAAAGATAGGAATCCGTCGCAGATTCTCATGAGGATTTCGTCGATCCTTCCCCCGAAATACCCGGCGATCAACCCCAAAGGAAGGCCGATCGCAAGGGCCATGAACACAATACCGATTCCGATCAGCAGAGACTTGCGCGCCCCAAACAACACCCGGCTAAAGATGTCTCTCCCGAGGTGATCTGTTCCCATCGGATATTCTGAGCTGGGTGGCGATAGTTTTACCGCCAGATTTAGTTCACCGAAAGCATCTTCCGGATGAGGAGCGATCAAGGGAGCGAACAGCGCAATAATAATTAAAAGAGCACCGATGCTGAGCCCCAACATGAGGAGCCGGTTTCGCCAGATCAAATAGAGGTAGTATGCGACGCTTTCCTTTCTTCTCTCAAAGCCAGAATAGGCTTTTGGCAAGGCCTCTTCCATTGTCGTTTCCTTCACTCCCCGAGAGATCTGACTCTCGGGTCGACGAGGGCATAGACCAGATCAACGATCAGGTTGATGGTGCAGCAAATGATGGCGAATATAATCGTGACTCCCATGATGCCGGGATAGTCATTGTTGATGATGGAAAGCCAGAGGAATTTCCCCATTCCGGGCCAGTCGAAAATACTCTCGACGAGAATAGACCCCCCTAGCTCATATGCGTAGGACAGCCCGACGACGGTCACCACCGGGATAAGACCGTTTTTGAGGGCATACTTGTATCGGATCAGGCTTTCCCCCACGCCGAAGGCTTTGGCCGTGCGGATGTAGTCTTCGTTCATGACTTCAATCATGGAGGACCGCGTGATCCTCACCACAAAGGCGAGGGAAGCAAAAGAGAGAGTCACTGCCGGAAGAATCATGTGAAAGAGCACACTCTCAAATGCGACCCAGTTTCCACTGATCACGGTATCGATAAGATAGAACCCCGTTAATGACTCCACTGGATGAGTGATGAGGACATAACTGGAAATCCTCCCCTGAAGGGGAAGGATCTGCCATGCACTGTAAAAGGTCAGTTGAAACATCATACCCAGCCAGAAAATAGGGACTGCTACACCGGACAAAGAAAAGATCCGCCCCCCGTGATCCATAATGGATTCTCTGTGGAATGCGGTGTAAATGCCGAGGGGAATCCCAACAATCAGGCTGAGAATCATGGCCACAGTCACCAGTTCAATCGTGGCCGGAAAATACTTTTTCAGTTCATCCATCACTGGCCTGCGTGTCCTGATGGATATCCCAAAGTCTCCCCTGAGGAGTTTCTTCAGGTAAATCACGTATCGGATGTGAGCCGGCTTGTCGAGTCCTAGCTCTTTTCTCGCCCGTTCGAGCTGTCCGGGCTTGGGGCGAGGACCGATCCACAGGCCAGCCGGGTCTGACGGGGCAATGGTGGTCAGAAAGAAAGTGACAATGGTCAGCACAAAGAGGACGACGACCATAAAGACGAGTCTTTTGAGAATGTAGTATCCCATGGCCAAAAAAGTAACGATTGAAGCCCCATCCCAGAGCCTTCTCCAGGATGGGGCTCCCGGCTATTTGTGGAGCCGGTAAATCCAATAGGCTCCGTTGTATATCGGTAAATGTCTGAACCCTTTGATCCCTTTCCGGATAAACACCAGGTTCTTGAAGTCGACAGAGAAGACGGCGGCCGCATCGTCGAGGAGCATCTGTTGAGCCTTACTGTAGAGTTTCGCGGCTTTGTCCCGATCCGTAGCCTCGAGACTCTTGGCCTCATTGACGGTGTTCTCGTACTCGGGATTGCTGTAGTAGGACCAGTTAAAGAGAGGCTCCTCTTCAACAAACCAGGCATACAACCAGCCACTGGGTGTCGGGTAGTCCGCCCACCAATCCAGTACGGTTACCTGCGGGCATTTTTCCTTGTTCTTGTAAGTATCCCAGGAAGCGGGCCAGGGGGTCGAGTCGATTTCGGCTTGGATCCCGATCTTCTTGAGCGCTGCCTGGATGTATGTAGCGGGCGCGAGGGTGCCTTCGTCATAGGCGGTTACCGTCACTTTCAGTTCACCTTTTTCCCACTGATCGGCGTATTTCGACTGCCGGAGTAGCGCTTTGGCCTTCTCTGGGCTGTAATCATATCTCTTGAGGCTTGAGTCATGTCCCCAGAGGGCATAGGGAATTGGGCCAAAGGCTCTGATTGCGGTGGTTCCAATAATCTTGTCGATCATCTCATCAACGTTGATGGCATGGATGATCGCCTTCCGAACGTTGATGTCATCGGTTGGGGGTTTCTGGGTATGGAGATTATACCAGCGGTTCTGAACGCTCTCTCCATAAACCGCTTCGATGTCCGGATGGGCCTTCAGGCTGGCCTCCATCTCCATCGGTACGGCCTCGATGATATCCATTTCTCCCCGCTTCAGGAGCTGGATTGCCGTCGAGGACTCGGAAATGATCTTGTAAACCGCGATGTCGAATTGATTGGATTTCCAGCCGCCCCAGTAATCGTCAAATTTCTCGACAACCGCCTGGGCGCCTTTCTCATATGAGACGAGCTTGTAAGGTCCTGTGCCCACCGCGTTCCCTTTCTGGAACCAGTCTGATCCCTTCTCCTCCGTCAGTTTTGGGGGCATGATGTAGCTCCCATAGTAAGCGCTCACCATGAGATCGACGGGCTGAGGTTCTTCGCAGATGAACTGGATCGTGTAATCGTCAATGATTTTGATTTCCTTAATCGGTTCATAGATCCAGGCCGGTCCCTGTCCCATTTTCACAACCCGTTCGTATGAGTACTTCACAGCCTGTGCGTTAAAAGGTTCACCGTTGTGGAACTTGACACCCTGGCGCAGTTTGAAAGTCCAGGTCTTTGCATCAGGCGATTTCTCATAAGATGTAGCCAGAACCGGGATCAGTTTCCCATCGTCGTACAGGAGAAGCGGCTCATAGATGTTCGTCAGTAGCCTGACGCCGTCGGAATAGCAGATGTGGGGGTCCCAATCCTTGATCTCCCACATGTATACGTTAATAATATTTTTGGTTGCTCCCACTGAAGCAAATGAGAAAGCCACAATAACCGCCAGAAACAGGATGAAACAGAATCTTTTTGTGCCAAACATGTTATCCCTCCCTTTTGATTCTTGATGGTGTCAAGGTTTTTGGCGAGTCCGAGTCTCACGGCTCACCTGCCTTCTTGCATACTCCTCGCAGCTCTATGTCACCTCCTTTCCATCTAAACTCAGTCTCTGGAATATGCTTCCTACAAAACCCCTCCACGTTATGATGGTCGCTTCACCCTCAACCCGAGGCCTTCTATCATCCATGGTTGGAGTCCGTTATAGAGAATCACATGAGGGGAAGAGCCCGGGATAGGTATGTGCATCGAATAATCACCCTCCGACAGATTTTTTGAGTTCATCTCTTCGCAAACAATTGCCCAGTCTGGACTGGGATTTTTCGATTTTATAGAATACACCCCTATCAAAGTCAAGAAGAAACTGGTTTTCAAGAATATTCCAGCATCCTCGAACTGCCGTCCAAATCTCCATATCTCGGCTTTCATTGTCATTGAAAGAGGCCCTAGGACATTGGTGTGGTTTATACAGATTCTTATTGACATCCAGACCTAAACTAATATATAAAAGGGCTTCACCGTCATTGACCCATTCACGGTTTCATTTCCAAGTTTGGAGTTCGATTCAACGGTTTGTCATTAGAACCTTGGTGCAATCAAAGGAATCAGAAAGGGGGGATTCCATGTCAAGTTTTTACGAGGAGTATGTGAAACGGACGCCCACATCGGGAAAAGAGGCAGCTCGAGCCCAGGCCATCATACCTGGCGGGGTTGGAAGTGCCATCCAGTTCTGGGCTCCTTACCCGATCTTTGTCAAGGACAGCAAGGGGGCCTACGTGTGGGATCTCGATGACAACAAGTACATCGACTACTGCATGTGCTATGCCGCCATGATCCCCGGCCACGCGAACCCGGTCATCGCCGAGGCCATTAACGAACAAACGAAAAAAGGGACCTTGTATGGGCTCAGTGGAACAACGGCCACGGATCTCGCAGAGGAGATCCACCGCCGCTACCCGGTGATGCAAATGATGCGCTTCACGCAGTCCGGTGTCGAAGCAACGATGTATGCGGTTCGTTTGGCCCGAGCCGCCACCCAGAAAATGGGTGTCATAAAGGTCGAGGGTGCGTACCATGGCTCCAGCGACGTCCTGATGGTTAGTTGTGCAGTCCCCTCTGACACGCCAGCTGGGCCGGATTGGATGCCATCTTCGATCGTGGAAAGCACGGGTGTCCCTTCAGGTGCGACCGCCCACACATATGTCGTCCAATTCAACCACCTGGAAAGCCTGGAAAACCAGCTGAAAAAGCACGAGGGAGAGATCGCGTGCTTCATTCTGGAACCGTGCATGACCAATGGAGGGGTCATTCCCCCAGACCCGGGGTACTTAGAAGGGGTGAGGGAATTGACGCGGAAACACAATGTGCTCCTCATTTATGATGAAGTGAAGGTCGGCTGTCGGATCGCCGAGGGTGGGGCATGTGAAAAATACGGGGTGGAACCCGATCTGGTGACTCTGGCCAAGGCCATTGGTGGCGGCACCCCCTTGGGTGCTTTTGGCGGGCGGCGGGATTTGATGAGCCTTGTCTCTCCCCTGGGGCCGGCGATCCACTTTGGCACCTACAACGCCAACCCCCTGACTACAGCCGCTGGCCTGGCTTGTCTGAAGAAAGTGCTGACGAAAGATGTCTACGAGCGGATCAACAGGCTCGGAGATAAGTATGCTGCAGGTTTGGAGGAGATCATCACGCGATTGGGTTTGCCTGCGAGTGTTACCCACGAAGGCCCTCTCGGAGGCATTCAGTTTGTACCTGAAAAACCGCACACCTACCGTCAGGCGAACAAGTCTAACAAAGAGATGTGGCTACAGTACTGGTACGGAATGCTGAGTAAGGGGGTCATCCCCATGGGGAGCGGTTGGTTTGAAGAGTATTCGATCTCCGTGGCACATACAGATGAGGATATTGACGAAACTCTTAACATCACGGCGGACGTGCTGAAGGTTATTAAGGAGAAATTGTGAAGTGACATGGAGTTGGCTAGGGACAACTACTACCAAATCTCGACAAATCAACTGAGGCGGATTTACAGCATTTTCGGGCTGCTGCCCTTTGTTCTCCTAACACTCATCATTCTCCTGGGGGTCATCAACCCCAGGTTCTTGACTCTGAGCAACGGGATCACGGTGGCCCGGCAGGCGTGCTTCTTGGCTCTGGTCACCTGTGGACAGATGCTGGTTATTCTTACCAAGGGTGTCGACGTCTCCCTGGGTGCCCAGATCGGTCTGTGCAGCGTTGTCGGAGCCATTGTCGCAAAAGAATTCGGCACTGTGGCAGGATGGTTCACGCCGATACTCGTTGGGGCCGCCATAGGCTTGCTGAATGGCGCTGTTGTTGCCTACGCGCGCATCGACTCCTTTGCCGTTACCCTGGGAACACTCTCAATTAGCCATGGACTCGCCCTGATTATCTCGAAGGGATTAACGATCTATAACCTTCCTTCCGCTTATAAAGTCCTGGCCTATACAAACGTTCTTACAATTCCGTTGCCTGTTATCATTACCTTCTTGGTCATTGTGTCCATGTATATTATCTTGTATCGATTGCGTTTCGGTCGCTATATCTATGCCGCCGGCGACAACATAGAGGCCCTGAGACGATCGGGAGTCAATACGAGTACGGTTCTTCTGTGGGTCTTTGGCGGGGCCGGGATACTCACAGGTATTTCCGCAGCGCTTCTCTCTTCACGCATCAATTCGGGACAGCCCAATCTTGGAGGCAGTCTCATGTTAGAGTCGATTGCGGCCTGTGTGGTGGGAGGGGTGACTTTTCAGGGTGGGGTTGGAACCCTGCTGGGGGTCATTTTTGGGATCATTTTTCTTGCCACGATGTCGAATGGGTTTGACCTCATCGGTGTTTCCGCTTTTGTGAAACAGGTTGTCGTTGGGAGTATTATCATCATCGCTGTTGTGGTCGACAAATACAAGAAATAAAGGAGAAAGGGGGTGATGAGGGAACACTTGTATCCACCTCGGGCTTTGCTCCGGGGATTTGTACTTCAAAGGGAAAGACATTCTAAGAAAGGGAGGGTTATGGTTATGCAGAAAATGAGATTCATCATCCTGTTAATCGCTTGTTTTGCGCTTCTTGCTCCCATCTCTGTCCAGGCGGGAGCATATGACGATGGCTGGCAGGGGATTATTGCTGAAAACATCTATCCCTGGGGATCCCGTCTTTGGGAGCCGTGGCAACGAGTCACGCCAAAGAAGCCCCTCACCATCGGGGTTAGCATTCCGTCTCTCGGAAGCCCGTACTTCGTGAATCAGTCTTACGGCTATCTCACCGAGGCAAAGGCAACGGGCGTCGGCATTACGATTTTGGCTGCGAAAGGCTACGAAGACCTTCAGGGACAGGTCAATCAGATCGAAAACCTGATGCAGAAGGGGGTCGACGCCCTCCTTATTGGTCCGATCAGCGCGGAGGCACTCGTGGCCATCACTGAGGAGGCCGTTGCCAAAGGCATCCCCGTCTACTTCAACGGTGAAGCCGCCCTGACGGGCAAGCTTTCCGGCTATATCTGTGAAAATGATTTTGACTTCGGTTACAGGGGAATCGATTGGCTCGGCCAAAAGCTGATGGGTAAAGGCAAGATCGCGATCCTGCCTGGACCTGCTGGCAACACATACACCGAAGCGATTAACAAGGGAGCCCATGCTGCTCTGGCGAATCATCCGGGCCTCAAGCTTGTGGATGAAAGGTGGGGAGATTCTGAAGACCCGGCTGTTGGGCAGTCTGTTGCCGAGAATATCCTGAACGCACACCCGGATCTCAATGGCTTCCTTGTCGTCGAGGCCCAGTCTCACGGAGTTGCCAATGCCCTTAAGGAAAGAAATCTCCAGGACAAAGTCCATCTATCGGTTGTTTACCCGTTTCAGGAGACGATTCCTTACATCCAGGATGGCTCCATTGATTATGGGGTTACAGGCCACTCCCTGACAAATGCCAGGATCATCATCAACATGATCATCCGGAACCACAACGGAGAACAAAAGGTTCCCAAGTATGTCTGGACGCCGGGGCTCGTCATGACCACGGAGACCATAGCAGACTTCCCGCGGAGCCACGTGTGGGCCCCAGAGGGCTGGAAACCTCCCTCATCCATGGTGCTTCAGCCCAAGAAATAGTCGGACAATTGAGCGGACATAGATAGAGAGGACTTACCCCCATTGGCTGGAATGGGGGTAAGTCCCGACTTCTGAAAAAGAAAACGGGAATAGGCCGTGGAATTCGGGTGAATCGATCATTACTGCTGGCAAGCCCTGAGGGTTTACCGAACAGGGGCTCTTCCAAGAGAGTTCATGTCAATGGATCCCATACTTTCCACTTCGGGAATCAGTAAGCATTTCGGTGGCATTCACGCACTCACCGGCGTGAATTTTGATCTTTTTGAGGGTGAAATCCTCGGGCTTGTTGGTGACAATGGTGCGGGCAAATCAACCTTGCTGAAAATATTTACCGGCGCCTACAGGCCTGACGGTGGCTGCATCTATTTTGAGGGCAAGGAAACGACGATTCGAGACCCCCATCACTCTCGTGAACTCGGCATCGAGATGGTGTATCAAGATCTCGCACTTTGCCATCGTCTCGATATTGCTTCAAACCTCTTCCTGGGGCGGGAATTACATCGATCTCTCGGGGGATTCTTTTATTTTCTCCGCAGAAAGAGAATGCAGGAATTGGCGGTAGAGACGCTGAAAGGGCTGAAGATCGATATTACAAATCCCCGTGAAATTGTTGACAATCTCTCGGGAGGGCAGCAGCAGGCTGTTGCGATAGGGAAAGCGGTCAGGTTCGGCCCGAAAGTCGTTTTAATGGATGAACCGACAGCGAACCTGGCGGTGCGAGAAGCAGAAAAAGTGCTCGAACTCATGGTCAAGTTGAAAAACGAGGGAAAGGCCATTGTGTTCGTGACACACCGCCTCAAGGACATCTTCGACATTGGAGACCGGGTTTTCGTCCTTAGAGGGGGAGAAAAGGTGGATTGCAGGGCAACAAATGAGCTCGATCAGGAAGAGCTTGTCAGGCTCATGTTTATCGGCAAAAGGGATGAGAAATAGGCTCCATGTATGAGCGCAAGCATATCGCCTCCGTCGCCTCAGATCTGCGTCTGACTATCCAAGAGCTGCATCAGCGATCCCCTCCTCGGCATAGTACGGGTTATTGGCAGCTATTCTCCAAGGGTTCGATTTGAAGGCATTTCTGATTGCTTCACCGAGTGCGTGCATAGCGGATTCCCAGATATGATGCGGATCACGCCCCTTCAAGAAATCCATGTGAACGGTTGCAGGGAAGCCCTGGCAGAATCCTTCCACAAAGGCGAACATATCTTGAACCTTCATGTCTTCAACAAGTTCGGTCCTAACCCCTGGGCAGGCATCGTGGGTTGAGAAAAAGACATTTCTTCTTCCTTCCATGTTCACCATGACTCTGGCAAGAGACTCATCCAACCCGAAAATACAAGAACCCGCGATGTTGATGCCCTCATTCTCAATTCTCTTGGTAAAGAATCTTTTTAGCGCGGTTCCGAGGGTTATTCCAACATCTTCTGCAATCGTATGGGTCGATCTCCACTTGCCAGTCTCCACTGTGCAGCCAATGGACATGCAGGCGCCCCATGATAACGTCTCGATCATGTGATCGAAAAAATCCATTGTTGTACTTACTTTGAGGGTTTTGAAAATGGTAGAGAGTTCTATGATGATCTTCAGCTCATGGGTGTCTTTCCTCATCTTCACATAGTTCTCCGTCTCCTCCACCAGGGTAAACAGTTTTGCCATGGTCTCCTCCCTTTTTACTAAAGAAAGATTGAGGCACGTCCGCTTTTTGTGGGGGATAGCAGATCAGAAACAAACTGGTCAGCACGGATGATTCCTAAACTGTGCGATTCCAAGTGTGGATCTTGAATCGTTCGAGCCATGGGAAGTCTGAGCATATCCTGTATTGTGTGAACGACACTTGATGGGGGCGAGCTTCTCGAACCGGCCACTTGAGGGGTTCCATGCTGGGAGGAAAAGAATGAGACCTCTTTTCTCTCTCCTCATAGATAGGCTTTTCTGATAATCTCTTCGTTCATTAAAGATTCTCTCGTTCCCTCCGCGACCAGAGACCCTTTTTGCAAAACATAACCGTAGCTAGCAATAGAGATCGCCTTACTTATATTCTGTTCGATGAGAAAAACGGTGATGCTTTTTTGATGGATTTCCTCAATCTTCTCAAAGAACTGTTCCACCAATATGGGAGCCAAACCCAGGGAAGGTTCGTCGAGGAGCATCAACTGTGGAGCACCCATGAGTGCCCTCGATATGGTAAGCATGGTCTGTTCGCCCCCAGAAAGTGTTCCAGCCACCTGATCTAGGCGTTCCTTCAGTATGGGAAACATGGAGAAGATCTCCTCCATCCTCCGGCTCAAAATTCCACTGGCTGTCACCTGGAAGGCACCAACCCTCAGGTTCTCATAGGTTGTCATGTTCGGGAAAATCGCTCTGCCCTCGGGGACCACTGAGATCCCGAGCCGAATGATTTCATCCGTACTCAAGCGATCAATCCGTTGGTCCTCAAAGAAGATCTCCCCCCGCAGCGGACGGACAAATCCCAAAATCGTTTTCATGGTGGTGCTTTTCCCTGCTCCATTGGGCCCCAAAAGACATATCACCTCGCCTTTGGGTATTCGAATGCGGATGTCCCGGAGCATCGGAACACCATCGTATTCTGTGGAAACCCCATCCAATCTAAGCATTGTGATGTACCCCGCCCAAATAGGCATGTCTGACCTTGGGGTCGTGGGCGATTTCCTGGAACGGGCCTTCTGCTATTTTTTCACCGTAGTTGAAAACCACGACTCTCTGGGCGATGGTCTGCACGACTGTCAGGTCGTGTTCGATAATAACAATACCGATCTCTTTTTTTCTTTCCCTCGTTTTCTCGATATCCGCCATGAGTGTCCGAGTCTCTTCTGGATCCATCCCAGCTGAAGGTTCGTCTAACAGGAGAAGATCGGGGTCGGTGGCCAATGCCCGGCAGATCTCGAGCCGTCGCCGGTCCGCGAGGGTGAGGTCACCAGCTTTTTTGTAGAGGTCGGATCCCAGCTCTTCACTAAAGTAGCGTAGTAGTGAGACGGCCCGATCGATGCACTTTCTCATTTGACGACTCAACCTCTTTCTAAGAAAGATAGCATCAAGAATTCCTGAATATTCTCGGTACCACATTCCACTCAGCACATTATCGAGAACGGAAAGTCCAAGGAACAGGCGGCTATTCTGAAAAGTCCGAGCAATCCCCATTCGAGAAATTTCGGGAGGACGCTTGCCCGTGATGGAGATACCTTTGAAAATTGTTTGTCCCCTGTTAGGCAGGTAAATACCAGTTATGAGGTTGAATAAGGTCGATTTCCCCGAGCCATTGGGTCCGATCAACCCCACGACCTCACCGGGTTGAACGGGAAAATCCACCTGATTCACGGCAACGAGCCCGCCAAAGTTTATTGTTAGCCCCTTGCATTCCAGCAGTACCATGGATCTTATGCCCTCTCATGGACTCTCACCGCTCTCGGCAAAAGCCCACTTGGCCGGAAGACCAACATCAGGAGAACAATCACCCCGTAGATCATCAAGCGAAAATCCTGGAACGCTCTGAATTTTTCAGGCAAAACAGTCAGCAAAATGGCTCCCAAGATAACCCCAGCCACATTATCCATGCCCCCCAAGATGACCATAATGACGACGACAACGGAAATCATAATGTCTGCGTTGGGAGGCCCAATATAGGAGATATAATGGGCATAGAAGGTTCCTGCAAAACCAGCAAAGGCAGCGTCGCACGTGAAGGCAAGGAGCTTTGCCCTCGGCACGTTGATCCCCTGACACTTTGCGGCTATTTCATCTTCCCGGATATAGTTCCAGGTCATACCGATCCAAGAATTGTGAAGTCTCTTCGCGCAGATCATGGCGAGGAGGGCAAAAACGACGATCAAGTAGAGAAAGTTGGCCTGAAAAGGAAGTTTCACACCCAGGATGTTGAGTTGATCGACCAACGAAAATCCAAAGAATTCCGGGTATGGGATCCCCATCAAACCAGCTGGGCCGCCTGTAAAATTCACCGTCACGACAAACTGGTAGAAAATGAGTCCGAATGCCATCGTTACCAACGCGAGATAGTAAGTTTTCGTCTTCAGTATGGGGATTGCTTGGAGAAATCCGAAAACAGCGGCACACAGGCTTCCTAAAAAAATATTCACCCAAAAGCCCGTATGAAGGTGAATGGAAAAAAGAGCCGAGGAATAAGCGCCGATGCCAAAAAACGCAGACGACGCGAAATGGGTCATGTTGTTACTACCTAACGTAAAATTCAACCCCATCGCGATAATTGCAAAAAGGGCGGCCATGATGCATATGTGAACAAGGTAGGCATTGTCCCTAAAAATAAACGGGATGAGGAAGACGCCGACGAGGAAAACAAGGTAACTCACCCGGCGGTGAGTGTAGAAGGCTTCTCTGACCACCCGTCGTAAGCTGTGGTGTTGTCGAAAACCGTACAACCCGATTGCTGCCAAAAGGATCAGACCACTGAGCGCATAAACGGAATCACTCTTCATAAACAACACGAAAAACGCAAAGAGAACGATCTCGACAAGAATCAAAATCAGGATACTGGGCATGAATCACACCTTTTCGATAACCCGCTGTCCCAAGATGCCACGGGGACGAAAGATGAGGAAAAGAATCACGATCGAGAAGGCGATAAACTCCTTCCAAGATGTTCCCTGTGGCACAAATGCCATGGCAAACGTTTCCATCAAGCCGAAAAGCAGGCCTCCCATGACTGCCCCATAAACGTTTCCCAGCCCTCCAACAACAGCCACAGAAAATCCTTTTACACCGAAAAGGAGTCCGAGATCGAACCGGGTACCACCAAAATAGAGACCATTCATGACACCGGCCACAGCGCCCAGGGCAGACCCGATGAAGAAGGTCGCCACGACAGTCTTGTTCAAATTGATTCCCATCATCAGGGCGGTGTCTCCACTCTGAGATACGGCCCGGATGGCGAGCCCCAGACGAGTTTTCTTGATAAATAGGAACAACGCGGCGATGAGGACAATCGTCCCAAACAGGATCAGTATGTTCTCATAGCTGATTCTCGTCACACCAAGTTGGATTATCTTCTCAGGAAGCATCTTTGGGAAGGACTGGGGATTGGCACCGGCAGGGTAGAAATTCTTGATAACTTCACGAATGATGATACCCATCGCGACCGTCGCGACCAGGACGATCAAAATAGGAGCGCGTCTGAAAGGTCTAATGGCCAGGCGCTCAACGAGAATGCCGAACATGCTCGTAGCAAGAATGCCAAACACCAATGTCATCGCGATCACCTGCCATTGCGGCAGGATTTGGGGTAACCCGAGCTTCACGAGAATGCTATGAACAATGAGGGTCAGGAAAGCTCCGGCAATGCAAACGTCACCATGGGCGAAATGGATGACGTTTAAGGCGCCAAAAAAGAGGGAAAAGCCTACGCCAATGAGCGCATAGGTACAAGAAAGCATAAGCCCATTGATCACTTGATCGATGATCACATGCATGCCGAAGCCCCTGGCCCTCCATGAGAATTCTTTTGCAAGAGGAGGAGAATCATTCTTGCGAAAAGAATCTCACCACTACTTGCTCCGAATCGGTGACAGACGCCGTTCGCCTTTTGCGTAGGCAGACTCTTCCCAGATTTTCCAGTCCCCGTCCTGAGCCACGTAGAGGACGTTTCCGGTGTGGACATTCTGTCCATCTTCGTTAAAAGTAATCTCCCCAGTCAGGCCCTTGTGTTTCGTCCTTCGGATTTCCTGGGTGACCTTTTCCCGGTCTGGTCCCACTTTCTCGATGGCATTCATGAGGATATTGGCAGCGTCGTACGCGTAGAGGCTGTACCAACCCGCAGGTTCCTTGTAGCCCTGTTCATCATAGGCCTTTTTGAAAGGCTCCCAGGCCTCCAGTCTCTCCATCGCAATACCCGGCTTGGTAACGATAGTGCCCTCACTCGCATCCTTTGTGACTTCAAAGAACTTTTTCGGATAGAGGCCCGAATTGGCGGCATAGAGGAAATCCATTCCCATCTTTTTCATCTGGACCCTGATTAATGCGCCTTCCATGACGACATTTCCTGAGTATACTGCGTCTGGGTTGAGCTCCTTAATTTTTGTCAGGATAGGGCGGAAATCCTGGGTCCCAACAGGGGCAAAATCGGTGGAAACAACTTCCCCCCCGTTTGCTTTCACTGCCCCGCCAAAATTTTCAGCGTTGGCCAGACCGTATACCGTGGGATCCGAGATAATGCTCCAACGTTTATAGCCCAATTTTCCAACCAAAAAGGCTGCTAGGTCCCTGTTTTCTACGTCCAATGTGGAAGAAATTCTGGTTATTTCGGGGTATCCCTGTTTAGTAAGGTCTGGATGCATACAGGCCCAGATCATAAAGGGCGTCTTAAATCGATTGAAGATGTGGATCGTGGCAAAGGCGACGGGGCTGTTCCAGTGCCCTGAAGCGGCGATGACTTTTGGATCTGACGTCAGTTTCAGAGCGGCTCCCACACCCGTAGCGGGAGTTGATTCATCGTCAAGGAAAATCACCTCGTATTTGTATTTGTATTTTCCTGATGCATTTGCCTGCTTAACAGCCAGATCAAAACAGTTTTTAGCCCCGAGACCTTCATAGGCGCTTCCACCTGAAAAAGGCCCTATGAAACCAAGCTTAACGACCTCTTCGGCTGAGGCAGTTGTGAATGTTGTGAAACCTGCTATCATCAGAAAACAAAGGGCAAACAAGAATATTCTCCTTTTCATCTCTGTTCCTCCTTTCGGTGAATGAAATCAATCGGTTTGCAGGTGACCTGCGAGAATGCAAGACATAACCGGACTTGAAAGAGATTTCCTCACCCCCTTTCCCTTGCAAATTGTATTTGGCCGGTCGGTTGGCACAGCGAACCCGTTCAATCCGTGAACACTGCAATGGCTATGCGATTTCCCGGCTTTGTGGGAGATGTTTCGACTCGTCTCTTTATCGCGTCATCAACTGCTTTGTCAGGTCTTTTGCCGCCTTCTTCAAGTCAATGGTAAGCCACTTGCACACCGCTCGGGGATCTCTTTTGCGCATTCCCCTCAGCATTCCTTCATGATAGGGATCATGTTCTGTCACATCCCCTTCGATGAGATAGGTGAAATAGTAGGGGCTGATTCTGGACCACAGATCTTGAATGATTTCTAATAGGATTGGCTGATTAGCTGTTCGATATATGGTATGGTGAAATTCTTTGTTTTTTTCGAGGTACACTTCCCGGTCTTTCGCCGTTTTCATTTCATCCAATAATCGCTCAAGCTCTCTGATTGTCTCATTTGAACAATTCTTGGCTGCTTTTTCCGCAGCCATACGCTCGAGATGCAGGCGAATCTCGAGCAGCTCATTCAGATCATCTGGGGAAAGTTTCCGAATGACGAGCCTTCTGTTTTTCTTTATCGTAACCAGATTTTTCGCCTCGAGCGCCCTCAAGGCTTGCCTGACAGGCATGAGGCTTACACCTAATTGGTCAGCCAGTTGAGTGATGGTGATCTGGGTTCCGGGGGGAAGCTTACCCGAAATAATCCCCTCCAGGATTTTTCTGTACACCGTTTTTTCGAGTGTCACGTGGTTGACAGACGTGAGGTCGTCTAAAACCATATTGGAATCCAAGACGGAGAGGATGTAGATATCTCGAAAGAAGCGGTTCAGGCAGAAGATTTGATCAAATATCAAACTTTTAGTCAAACCTCAAAAATCAGAATTCCAGGCTGTTTCCTGGCATTATGGTGAAATATTGTGCGAATCTAGGCTCTTCCTCATCAGAGGTGCCGTGCTCTCTGAATACGTCAGGCCATGATCTCTCGCACAAGCCCCAACCCCTACGGCAGATCTTCGAGAATTCTCTCGAACTGAACCCAACTTCGGTGACGGGCGATGTGCTGCGGGAATATCGGCTAACAGCGATTCAGGTTGAGGAAAAAAACGTTTTCCTGCAATATCTCACGACGAAAGCCGGAAACAGAGCGAAACCGCTCCATTTGCAATTTGACAGAAAATTTGATATTTGATCAAATTCTCAGACTTTCAGAANNGATAATGAGCGACGTCTTTCAGGAGTTGGGAAAGGGAGTTCAAAATGGAGATGAGAACAAGGTAAGAGAGCTCGTTCAGAAGGCGGTCGATCAGGGCATAGCCCCGATGGACATTCTCGAAAAAGGCCTTCGCCCGGCAATGGAGGAAGTGGGGAAGAAGTTCGAGCGCCTGGAGATCTTTATTCCAGCATTGCTCGTCGCTTCTGACGCAATGACGGCAGGGGTTGAGATCCTGCGACCCCATCTGGCCGCTGGGGGTAGTGGGGAGAAGATGGGTCGTGTCGTTCTCGGTACGGTCCAGGGGGATGTTCACAGAATTGGGAAGGATATCGTTCGGATCATGCTTGAAGGGGCAGGTTTCGAGGTCTTTGACCTGGGTCATGATGTGCCAGACCGTACCTTTGTCGAGAAGATCAGGGAGCTTGAACCTGACATCCTTGGAATGTCCGCCTTGATGACAACCACCATGCAGAATATGCCCCGAGTGATTCAGGCCTTGGAGGAATCCGGTCTCCGGAAAAAGGTGAAGATAATCGTGGGCGGTGCTCCCATCCTGCCCGATTGGGCTGAGAAGATCGGTGCTGACGGGTATGGAGAAAACGCTTCGGAAGCAGTGAAGGTGTCGAAGGAATTAATCATGTGATGGGATC
>JABAOD010005511.1_pt1 | contig 22265 bp, 26 predicted proteins | sample 7062151 | NCBI WGS metagenome assembly JABAOD01 (sample SAMN14538626, study PRJNA623070) | marine sediment metagenome | biome: marine biome [ENVO:00000428]; feature: marine pelagic biome [ENVO:01000023]; material: deep marine sediment [ENVO:00002113] | place: India: Gulf of Khambhat ... | reverse complement strand
CGAAAACCGCGTGTCGCTCTGAAGGTATCTGACTCTGATCGATTGGCCGGCCGCGCACCACGGCCGGCTTTTTATCAACCCGTCGCTTGCGGTAAACGGCCTGCGCATCGCGTGAATACAATGGCAGTGACACAGGTAGCGATCAAGACGCCAGCGTGAGCGACGACCTGCAGATTTCGGTGGAATGCTATGCCGGGCATCGTGGGGAAGAGACGCCCCGGCGCTTCTACCTGGGCAAACGCGAAGTCGATGTAGTCGAGGTTGTGGATCGCTGGCTCGCGCCCGATCATCGCTACTTCAAGGTTCGTGGCGATGATGGTAGTTTGTATATTTTGCGGCATGACGTCGCTTCCGAGCGCTGGGAGTTGACATTGTTTGAGCGCTAAGCGAAGAGCGGCGAGGGAGAAAGCCAAATGCAGCGCAAGAGCAGGATCAAACAGACCAACAGTCAGGCGCTTTCACAGCAGCGAACGTCCGCATCTGACCTCGCCGATCAATATCGCTACATCCGCGAGTGCTCGACCAGGCTCTGCCAGCCATTGGTGACCGAGGACTATGTAATCCAGTCGATGCCGGACGTGAGCCCGGCCAAATGGCATCTCGCTCACACGAGCTGGTTTTTCGAGACCTTTGTGCTGGCGCCGCACAGTCGAGGCTACGCAAGCTTCCACCCCCGTTATGACTATCTGTTCAATTCCTATTATGTGCAGGTCGGCGCCCGTCATTGCCGACCCAAAAGAGGGTTGCTTTCGCGACCCACGGTCGAGGACGTCTATCGCTACCGTTCCCATGTAGACGAGCGCATGCTCGACTTCCTTGGCACTGTCGAGAAGGGATCGAAGCTGCACAGCCTTATCGAGCTCGGTCTGCACCACGAGCAGCAGCACCAAGAGCTGATCGTGACCGATATCAAGCACGTGTTTTCCTGTAACCCGTTGCGACCGGTGTATCAGGAACGCAAGCCGGATCCGGACACACCGGTACCGCCGCTCGATTGGGTGTCGTTTGACGGCGGTTTGCAAGACGTAGGTCATGACGGCGTGGGTTTCGCCTTTGACAACGAGGGCCCGCGCCATCAGGTATTTCTGCAACCATTCCGCCTCGGCTCGCGGCTCGTCACCAATCGTGAATACCTCGAGTTCATGGACGATGGCGGTTACGCACGCCCCGAGCTCTGGCTCTCCGACGGCTGGGACCAGGTGGCGCGACGGGGATGGCAAGCGCCGCTCTACTGGGAACGTCATGCGGGCCGCTGGTTTGCATACACCCTTGCTGGCATGCGCGAAGTCGACGAGTGTGAGCCCGCCTGCCACGTCAGTTATTTCGAGGCCGATGCCTACGCCCGCTGGGCGGGCGCACGCTTGCCGACCGAGCACGAGCTGGAAATGGCCGCTCGCACGGCCAAGGTGGAAGGCATTTTTGTCGAGAGCCGGCGCTTTCATCCGGCCGCGAGTCAGGCGCCGAGCGATGGGGCGCCGCTGTGCCAGATCTATGGCGACGTTTGGGAGTGGACGCGCAGTCCCTATGCCCCCTATCCCGGCTTCCGGCCGGCGGCCGGTGCCCTCGGCGAGTACAACGGCAAGTTCATGTGCAACCAGTTCGTGCTGCGGGGCGGCTCGTGCGCCACGCCGCAGACGCACATGCGGCCGACCTACCGCAACTTCTTCTATCCGGACGCGCGCTGGCAGTTCAGCGGGATTCGACTCGCACAAGACGCCTAGGAAACCTGTCGCGGCCGGAAGCGCGACGTTTTTTTCAAGCGTTCCGATCTTTCGCGACCAGCCGCGGTAGCCACTCACCGGCCGCTCCGGCGAGGTGAATATCCGCATATGCTGACAGCGGGGTCGGCTGCGGATTGATTTCGATCACGTGCGCGCCGTGTTCCTGCGCCACGAACGGTAGACTCGCGGCCGGCTGCACTAATGCCGACGTGCCAATGACGAGAAAGACCTGCGCCTGCGCTGCCGTCTGCAATGCCATGCGCAGTACTTCTGCGTCCAGCGCCTCGCCAAACCATACCACGTTTGGTCGCAACAACGCACCGCACTCGCAGCGGGGCGGCAGCGCTGCCAGGGGAACCTCAGTATTGTGAATCTGTTTCTGGCAGCCTGTGCAGCGCAGCCACCAGAGATCGCCATGAAGCTTGAGCGTGTGCCGTGAACCGGCGCGATCGTGCAGGCCGTCGACGTTCTGTGTAATCAGGGTGAACTCGGCTACTGTCTGTTCGAGTTTCACGAGCGCGTAGTGCGCGGGATTGGGCGCGGCCTCGGCAACCCGTGCGCGCCGCCAGTCATACCATTCCCACACGAGGCGGGGATCGCGGGTAAAGGCTTCGGGCGTGGCCAGGTCCTCCGGACGGTATTGCCGCCACAGCCCGCCGGGGCCGCGGAACACAGGCACGCCGCTCTCGGCCGAGATGCCGGCGCCGGTCAGGACGGCTACGCGCTCGGCCGCAGCCAGCCATTGATGCACAGTGTCGATCTCAATCACAGAGTGGGGAGTATCTGGCGTCGGTCACGGTTTAGTTAGGCCGCATGAATCCCCCGCGCTTTGCCTTGATTGTGTCCGCGCGTGACTGAGCTTTTTTCGCCTCAGCCGGTCGTTGTGTCTTGCGCAACAAATCGGCGTAGTTCTCCAAGGCCATGGCCACGTCGGGGTGGTCACTGCCCAGCGCTTTCTCCCAGATGACGAGCGTGCGCCGGTATAGGGGTTCTGCGTCGTCGTACTTGGCCTGCACCATATGAAGGCCTGCCAGGTTGTTCAAAGCGATCGCCACTTGCGGATGGTCAGAGCCAAGGGCCTCCTCCCATATCGCCAGCGCGCGCTTATAAAACGCTTCGGCCCGGTCATATTGGCCCATAGCGGCATGGGTCAGCCCGAGGTTATTAAGATCGGTACCGACATCCGGATGTTCGGCGCCACGCAGCGCGATGATGATCGTCAGCGCTTGCTCGAACAGAGACACCGCCTCTTGATAATTGCCCTGGATTCGGTAGAGATGGCCGAGATTGTTCAGGCTCGTGGCTACGTCGATATGACCCAAGCCGTATGACCGTTTCACGATCATGAGCGCACGTTCGTAGAGCGGTTTGGCCTTGTCATAGCGACCCTGTGCGCTGTACGTCCCGGCAAGATTGTTCAGACCCGTTGCCACCTGGGGATCATCAGCTCCGAGCGACTCTTCCCAAATGACGAGCGCCCGCCGGTGCAAGGACTCGGCCTTGGCGTAGCGGCCTTGCGCATCATAAACGAGCGCCAGATTGTTGAGATCGGTTGCTACATCGAGATGGTTTGGGCCCACCAGTTGTACCAATAACTCCAGCGCCTGCTCAAACAGCGGTTCAGCCTCGCTGTATTTGCCCTGAAGGTAGTACAGCGCAGCGAGGTTGTTCATGTTTGTCGTGACCCGCCTGTCTTTCGCCTTGAACCTCTCCGCCTTCTCCAGCGCTTGTGACCACAGTCTCTCGGCTTCGCGGTAGTCGCCATTTTCGTAGGCTCGTGCCGCGCCCTGCATGTCGTTTTGCCACGTTGTAGGTGATGCCGCCAGCGCACCGCCAAGCACAAGGTAGAACACGACCACGAAGAGAGCTCTCTGCATGCTTATGATCTTACCCTATCATGGTAAAGCGCGTCTGTGCCGCGAGCGCATGTTCTTGCGATCATTGGGATCTGTACGCAGAATATCTCCATCTGGAGATAAGAGACCGCAGATTAGGCCTGATATTGCATCATGGGTGGATCGATGCGCCAGCCGGCTTATGCCGATGACCTGACTAAGCTGCTTGAGCAGCATGCACCACGCTCAATCTTGCTGCTGGATCCCGGCGGAAGTGAACTGTGTGCGCGCTACGTGAAGGCACATCCCGACTGTCGTCTCGAGCATGTAAGGTCGCACTCCGCGATAACGGAGCTCCCCCTCGACGAACGTTACGATATATGCGTTGTTGCCAACACGCTCGAGCGCCTGGACAAGACAAGTGGAGGACAGTTGATTGCGCGCTTGCGCGATCTCCTGACGCAGCGCCTATTCATCGTGGTGCCGGCAGGAGGTGACTGGCCGGATCTCGAAAGTCGGTGGGAGATGGCGGACTTTATCGGCTTCGGCATGCATCTCGTAGCGGATTACCAACAAGAGGGCAGGCCGCTGCAGATGTACAAGTTCGATATCGGCGACTATAAGCTCACGCCCGACTGGCTCAACGCGCGATACTGGGCCCATCCCGAACGCTGGGACAAAGAGCGTTGGTGACGCAAATGGCCCGGCGAGGGCCGTATGCGTTAGCGCACAAGGGCGTTCGCCCCTGTAGCCGTACCGTTTCGACGCTCATACCTTCGAGCGGCTGCGCCTGGCACCAGGTATTTGCCAGTGCCACCGCCGCGTCCATATAGCCATGCGCTTGCCACACTCGGGGTCAAAGGCCGGCGACTTACTAGGTATGCGAATATATTCGACGAGCTTGGGAATGATGGAGTCACCCCACGTCTGCTCGACATATTGGCGAGTTTCCTGGCTGTCCATTGTTCTGAGATTGCTTCTTTGATTCGTTGACCCGATGGAGTGTAATGCCTCCTGATGGTGCCACAAAAGAGGCAAGCAGTGTCACAGTCGCCAATGCCCAAGTCGCGTCGTATCCTACTTCTAACCGGCAGCCCGGGCGTGGGCAAGACCACCGTGATCCGCCGTGTTGCTGAACGTTTGCAGAATCGACATATCGGCGGATTCTACACGGAAGAAATAAGGGCGCATGGACAGCGGCAAGGCTTTCGCTTGCAGACGTTCGATGGGCAGGTGTTCGTCATGGCTCACGTCGACTTGCCGAAGACACACCGGGTTGGCCGCTATGGGGTAGATGTTTCCACAATCGATACGGTCGTGGACAGCGCCCTCAATTTGAAAGGGCACAATGATCTCTACCTGGTCGACGAGATCGGCAAGATGGAATGCNNAGGCAGTCTGGTCCCGAATGAGGCGACCGACGTTTACTTGGTAGACGAGATCGGCAAGATGGAGTGTCTGTCAACCAAGTTTATTGTTGCTATGCGCACGCTGTTAAGCGCTGACAAAGCCGTAGTGGCCACGGTTGCCGAGAAGGGTGTCGGCTTCATTAGCGAGGTCAAGAGTCGCGCCGATGTGGAGCTGTGGCGCGTGACGATGGCAAACCGGGATGCGCTGCCTGCACGGGTGATCACCCGACTCGGACTGGAGCCAGCGGCTTCGCGTAGCGGGAATGGTCAATGACGTAGGAGGAGAGCGATGAGTTTTCAAAATCTNNGGACATGCTGCGTGAGATCCCCGCCGCACTCGATTCATTGCTGGCAGATCCAGACGTGCGGGTCATCGTGTTCGCCAGCGCTATCGAGAAATATTTCAGCGTCGGCGCCGACCTCAAGTTGTTCGACGGTTTTGGGCAGGATGGGATGAAGCAATGGATGACTTTGTGTCACGAGCTGGTGGGACAGATGCGTCGCTCGTCGAAGCCGCTGCTGGCTGCCATTCACGGGACCGCAGTGGGTGCAGGCTTCGAGGCCGTGTTGCACTGTGATGTACGCTTCGCCGCGAACGACGCGCAGATCGGTCAGCCGGAGGTCAACATTGGGCTGTTACCGGGCGTCGGGACGACCCAGGCATTAGCGCGCTTGCTCGGGCGCCCGCGTGCCATTCGCTTGCTTTACGAAGGCACACTGGTGTCGGCGGAGGAGGCAGCGGCGATTGGGCTGGTCGATATCGTGCACCCTCGGGAGAAGCTGCGCGACGAGGTACAAAGCTATGCCCGCGCACTGGCGGCCAAGCCGGCCAAGTGTCTGGCGGCGATCCGGCAAACAATTACCCTGGGCGGCGCTGTTTGCTTCGATGAGGGGCTCAAGATGGAGTTCGATGCCGAGGTGGAGCTGGCAGGCACGCGTGATTTCGAGGAAGGCATCCGCGCGTTTCTCGAGAAACGGCCGCCGAGATGGGAGTGAGCCGCAGCGGGTTCACTCAGCGTGCGACGAACTCAACAAAGCCAGACAGGTAACCCTGTAAGCGCTCCCTGATTTGTTCGTCGACAAGACGCCCCGACGTATCGAACACCTTCTTCGCCCCGCTGACATAAAGGGTGCCGCCGAACCAGACTCGCGCGCCCAAAGCGCGAAACACCGGCAGCCATGCGGTCTGCGCCATGCGTGTGCCGACAGCGCCGGGTGTCGCGCCGATAATGCCGACAGCGCGATTGCCGAATACGCGCCTGATATCGGCGGGCGGTCGCGTCAGCCAATCGATCGCGTTCTTCAGGACGCCCGGAATCGAGCTGTTGTACTCAGGCGTTACTAGCAACAAGCCCTCGGCACTCGCAATCCGGTCCTTGAGTTCGGCGACGGTGTTGGGAATGCCTTCGCGCGCTTCGGAATCGCCATCGTAAAGAGGGATTCCTTTGATCGAGGCGATCTCGAGGCGGCAGTCCACAGGTGCGAGCTCGGCCGCGGCGCGCAGCAACGCCGCATTCAGCGACCCTGTTCTCGTACTTCCGGCAATGCCAATGATCGTAGTCACTTTTTTGTTCGATCTTTCCCCCGGATTAATCGAGGCGTTTGCGAAATCGCAGCATCGCGATGGTCAGCGTGACCAGCATGAAAATGGCCAAGGCGCGTACCTCGGGCAGCAGTTCAGTCAGCTCCGCACCGCGCAGCAGGATCCCGCGACTTAGCCTGACGAAATGGGTAAGCGGCAAAATCTCGGCGATCTTTTGTACCACCAGCGGCATGCCGTCGAAAGGAAACATGAAGCCCGACATCAAAATGGAAGGCAAAAAGAAGAAGAAATTCATTTGCATCGCCTGCATCTGAGTCTTGGCCAGGGTCGAGATGAATAGACCCATGGTCAAATTAGCGCTAATGAAGATGAGCGCGGCCAAATAGATATCGACGAGGTCGCCGCGGATCGGCACGTGGAACAGGCCGACGCTGAGGCCGAGAATTAGGGTCGCCTGTATCAAACCGATGAGCACATAGGGCAGAATCTTGCCTACCATGAGCTCAGGCGTGCGCACGGGCGTATTGATGAGGAGCTCGAGATTACCGCGCTCGCGCTCGCGAACGATGGCAACAGCAGTGAACAGCACCATGGTCATGGTCAGGATCACACCAAGCAGGCCCGGGATGATAAACACGGCCGAGCGCCGTTCCGGATTATAGTAGTTGCGCATCTCGAAGACCGGAGCTGGCGCCATCTGCGAAGGCGACAGCCGGTAGTTTACCGGCATCGCGGTCAGTTGACGTGCCGCGCCGATGATGATCGGATCACTGCCATCGACCAGGAGCTGTGCAGCAGCGCGGTCGCGTTGTTGCACGCGGCGCTCGAAGTCCGGCGGCACAAAAATGCCGACACTGATTTCACCTCGCCGAAGCATCGCCTCGAGCTCCACTGCGGTGCGAGCGTGCCGTTCAATGTCAACCACTTGCGACGCCTGAGTATCCGCAAGCAGGTTGCGCGAGAGTTGCGTATTCGCTTGATCGACAGCCGCCGCCCGCAAATGCCGCACATCGGTGTTAATGGCGTAACCAAAGAGGGTGATCTGCAGCGCCGGGATGCCGATGATCATGCCCATGGTCAAGCGGTCGCGCCGAAGTTGCCAGATCTCTTTACGCAGGATGGCAAAGATTCTCAATAGACTGTTCATGCCACGGCCCTCTGCTCGCGTTTATGGGTGACGGCGACAAACACATCCTCGAGGCTCGCAAGGGTATGCACCGCGTTGGCCTGAATGCCGGCGTTGCGCAAGGCCAAACCCACATGCTGGGCTGGATCGCGTACCCCGCGTTCCACCAGCACCCGCAGACGCAGGCCAAGCTGGGTCACGCTGTACACCTGCGGCAGATTCCCAAGTACGGCACGGGCCCGCTGCGAGTCGGACGTGTCGACCTCCACCACCGAGGCATCGATATTTGTCATCAGTTGCTGAGGGCTGCCGTCCGCGACCACCACACCGCGGTCCAGGATCGCCAGACGATGGCAACGCTCGGCTTCGTCCATGTAGTGCGTCGACACGAGAATGGTGACGCCCTGGTGGACCAGGGTGAACAGCGCCTCCCAGAAGTCACGTCGGCTCTGCGGGTCGACGGCGCTGGTCGGTTCGTCCAGAAACAGCAGCTCGGGCTCGTGCAAGGTGGCGGCGGCCAGCGCCAGGCGCTGGCGCTCACCGCCGCTCATCGTGTCGGCGCGCTGATCGTGCAGATCCGTCAAACGGTAATCCTGCAGCAGCTGAGTGATGCGTTGATGGCGCCTGGCCTGTGACAGACTGTAGATCTCGGCCATGAACTCGAGATTCTGGCGCACGGTGAGATCGCTATAGAGCGAGAAGCGCTGGGTCATGTAGCCGATCTTGCGTTTGAGTGCCTCCGCGTCGCGCGGGACCTGATGACCCAGCACTTCCGCTTCGCCCTCGGTGGGCTGCAGCAGACCGCAGAGCATCCGAATCGTCGTCGACTTACCGGAGCCGTTGGGCCCGAGGAAACCATAGATGCGTGCACGGGGGACCTCGAGATTGATATGATCGACCGCCGTCAGGGCGCCGAACTTGCGCGTGAGGTTACGGGTACGAATCGCTAGATCGCTATCCATGATGCGGCTCCTGATTCAGGGTAAGGCTAGATCTGGGAACGTGACCCGCACGGGGACACCGGCTGGCAGGGCTGACGCTGCCGGGGCGGTGAGCACAACTTCGGCCACGTAGCTCAAACGCGAACGGTCGCGCTCCGTCAGGGCAAAGTAGGGTGTGAAGGTCGCTTCTTGGCTTACGCTGCGTACGCGCGCGGCAAACGGTTCCGGCGTGCCGTCGATCATGACCTCGGCCGCACGGCCGGGGGTGATGTGCACCCGCAGTTGCTCCGGGATATAGACACGCGCGTACGGAGCCTCGCCGCCCAGCAACACCGCCACCACCGAGCCTGGAGCGGGACGCTCGCCCACCTTATACGGCAGAGCATCGACGCGTGCGGGTTGCGGGGCACGGATGGTCAATCGCTCCAGTGTGAGCCGGGCTGCGCGTGCCGCCGCCTCGGCGCTCGCCAATGCATCGGTAGCCTGTTGGAGCTCCTCGGCGGTCGTGCCGGCGAGCAGCTCCTCGAGCTCGGCGCGGGCCGCATCGCGGTTAGCCAGGGCGGTATCGCGGTCGGCACGAGCGCGATCCAGATCCTGATTGCTCATCAGCTTTCTGACCACCAGCGAGTCGATGCGCGCAAGATCCTTATTGCGGGCGTCGAGCACGCTCTCGGCGCCGGCAAGCCGGGCGCGCGCCTCGCGAATGCGTTCGCTGCGCGGACCGCGTCGCAGCTCGGCAAGTCGGGCGGCAGCCTGGGCACGCGCCGCCTCGGCTTCGTCGAGCTGGGCCTGATAGCGATTCGTGTCCTGTTGCAGCACGATCTGTCCGGCCTTGACCCGATCCCCCTCACGCACACGGATCTCGGTGATGGGTTCACCGATCTCGGCAACCAGCTCGATCCGGTCCCAGGCAAGTGTGCCGACGATATCGGGCGCCCTGGTGTTCTCGCTGCAAGCAGGAAACAGCAGCGCAAGCACCACGGTAAGCCAGCGGATGGGGGCGTGCATAGCTGGGGTCAGGGCGCCGTCTGCGCAGGTCCGGGGCTGCCGGGTAGCGCGCCTGGGACCGCGTGGGGGTATACATCCGCCATGACGCTGTGATGGAAAGGCTTGGATTCTCGTTATTCAACCTGGGTGAGGTGGCGATTATACCGAAGAAAGCCCTTGCGCAGGCGCGCACGGGCACATACGCGGGCGACCAGGTCAGAACGCCCGCGGGCAGTGCAGAAAACGAACCTTCGGGGCGGCCGCTTTAGCTAGCCTGGACGGATGCCGAATCCCGCTTAGCCTGTTTTCTTCTTCCCGATAGGGGTCTAGTACGTGCTGTCGCCGACCGGCGCACCGGGATTCGGCTTAGCTTGCCGGACTCGACATCCAGCGGTTCCGAGTTATCGGCTACGCGCAGTATCTTGCCGAGGCCGAGGGCAACTATGAATCCAACTGCAAACCAACCCACGACGAAAAGACCGATTTGCTCAATGTCCATGGTCCCTCTCCGTACCCCAATTCCCTATGAAGTGTCGCTACCATCGCCCAAAACAGGATAGGGGGCAACCGTCGGCGATGCATGGAGAGCATGAATGGGGCAAATGCCCCGATGAGCGGTCGCGTTGGAGGCTCCTGGCAGCACGATCAGAAGCAGTACTTCATGTCGATGAACCTGCCCCGGAGCGTTTTGACGGTATCACGCCAGAATCCCTTCGGCTTGTCTGCGCCGTTGCCGATGATTTCGGCGAGCAGGCCTGCCAGTTCCTCGAAGTCTTTTTCCTTCATGCCGTAGCGGGTCATTTCCTGCGAGCCCATGCGCACGCCGCTGGCGGCGGCGAAGCTCAAGTCGTCATAGAACGCCTGAGGGTTGGTGATCACGTTATTCTGCTCGAGGAGATCGGCGGCATCCTGGCCGCGGGCGCGGGCCGTGCGCAGGAGTATCTGATGGGTCTCGGTGAACCCGAACTGTGGGTCGCCTTCGATGGCGAGCCCGCCATCGTCCAGCGCCCTGGCGAATGCCTTGGCATTCTGTACGACCTGTTTTGGATACTCATCCTTGAAGTGCAACATTTCGTAGCTCGCACCCAGTAGGCCGAGCAGGGTGCCGAGGTGGTGATTGCTCACATGTCCCGGGAACGCCCGCCGCTCGATAAAGGCCCACAGCTCCTCGAACGCGGAACCTGCGCCGATATTGCTCAAGATCACGCCGCGCTGCGGACCGAAGAAGGTCTTATGTGTCGAGCCGGTGACAATATCGGCGCCCTCCGCAAGTGGATCTTGATAGGACGGCCCAAGCAGTCCGAGCACGTGGGCGCCGTCGTACATGATCAAGGGCCGTTGTGGATTGTCCTTGCCGAACTCGCCGTGAATGAACTCGGCGATCTCCTTGACCGGCTCTTTGTGAATGATCACGCTGCGACCGAACACCAACAGCTCGGGCCGCGTATCGGCGATGAGCTGCTTGGTAGCCTCAACGTCGATGCGGTACGGGTTGTCCTTACGGAACGGAAAATGCTCGACCGCAGGTCGTCCGGTGTTGGGGTCGACATCGACGTAGTTTTTCAGTGCCCCCGCGATCTGCGCACTCAGATGCCCGCCCTTGTTGAGATCATGCACGAGCACGCGACCGATCAGCTCGGGTCGACGACCGCGGCGGTGCCGGTTCTTGAACTGCTTGAATGCATCGTACACCGTGTCGTTGGCCATCTGGCCGCTGATCACCCGCGGCTCCACCTGGCTGCAATTAAAGAAGGCGCGAAGCGCTGCCTTGAGCTCTTCCTCCTTCTCCATAATAAATGCCGTGCCCTTGTAGTAGCGCACATCAGGGGCGTCGGGTCCGAGCGCCTTCAAGCGGTTGTGTTCGTTGTAGCGCGCAGAAGGGTCGGACACGCATAGCTTGCCGACGTAGAGCGAAGTCGGCTGCTCCGAGGGAATGAGATTGATACATTCTTGTTGACGCCAACGGCTATTAGCGTCGGCCTCTTTCAGCAGCGACGCCGCACGCGCTGGAAGCTTATCTTGCCCTAGACGCTGGGCGTGACCAGGTGCCCTGAATCCGGTATAGGGTCTGGTGAAGGGGGCGGCCGGCCAAAGGTTCTTCTCCACCAGCTCGGCCTCGAAGGTGCCACCCCTAGCGTCGGCGACCTGCAGCACCATGGGTCTATCCGTACGGTAGCGCAGCGTCGAGTCAATCAGCGCCAGGCCGATCGGGCGCAAATCATGCGCATCCGATGGGGTGGCAGTAATGCCCTGTCCGTAAAAGCGCGAGTACGGGACGCTCGTTCCCGACGTCACGTAGCCGACATGCTGGTCGTTGAGGTACACCTTGAAGCCGGCGCGCAAAGGTTTTCTTGCGCCAAACACCGCAATCGGTTGAACCAGACGCTTGAGGGTCCGTTCGGCCAACGGTGTCGTCAGCTCACCGCGCCTGATGTGAATGAATTCTTGCCGCTGTTTATCGAGCTCGCTCTTGCCTATGTAGTCGCTTTGGTCCGGCACCCGCACCGCGAAGCTGGCAATGGCATTGGCAAAGATGGGTATCTCCTTATTCTCTGGATCGAGACCGAGCTCGTGACCGTAGAGCGGCAATCCGGCTTCCAGTCTCAGTGAATCGCGTGCACCCAGGCCTGCAGGGACCGCACCCAGATCGACGAGGATCTGCCACAACTCGGCCGCATAGTCCTGCGGCGGAAAGAGCTCGAAGCAAACCGCTTCGCCGGTGTAGCCAGTACGTGCAATGACGACTGCCTGGCCCTTGATCTTCTTCGTGACAAGGCAGTTGCGCTTGTTTTCCGGCAGGTCTTTCTTGCTAACAACCTGCTCCAGGATCGACGAGGCATTCGGTCCCTGCAGCGAGATCATTGCCAGCTCTTCGCTGATATTTTTCATCTCGACGCCGTCGTGGCTGTTATGTTGCATCAGCCAGCTCCAGTCCTTGTCGCGGTTCGCCGCATTGACGACCAGTAGAAAATCATGGGCGCCCAGCCGATAGAGGTAGGCATCGTCCACCGCGCCCCCGTGTTCATTGGCGATGAACGTGTACTGAGCTTCGCCGGGTCTGAGGGTGCGCGCATTGTTGGTCAAGACGTGCAGCAGAAACCCTTCGGCACCCCGGCCGGTGATGCGGAAGCGGCCCATGTGCGAGACATCGAACAAGCCGGCCAGACGACGAGTGGCGAGGTGTTCCTGGATAATGCCGGTCTTGTATTGCACTGGCATGTCCCAGCCGCCGAACCCAACCATCTTGGCGCCGTGATCCACGTGCCAGCTGTGAAGAATGGTTTCACGCAATGTGTTGTTGGCCATGGTCGAGTCACCCAATGGTTGCTGTTCGTGACACTGCGGTCGTTTGCGGTGAGATAGGGTCATGGCGGTCGCCCGCCGCCGCACTGGAGTTTGTACTTAAGTGCGGGCCCTTGGCAAGGGCGGTGGCTCGCGGCGGCGTTTCAATGTGTGCCGACTGCGCGGCGCATCCAGTTGCCGATTAACCCGGCGAGGCCCAGGCCGACGAACCAGATCAGCACCCAGGTAGGCATGCTGAGACCGAGAAACGTCCAAACTACCTCAGCGCATTCCCCTGAGGCGGTGAACACGCGTTTGATCACCTCGGCAAGCGGCAGTATCTCCAGCATGTACTCGAGATCGGGGCCGCAGGCCGGAACCTGCTCGGGCGGCAGGTGTTGCAGCCAAACGTGGCGAGCAGCCACCGATGCACCGGCCAGCGCCGCTAAAGCAATGAGTGCGCCATAAATGCGCCGCCCGGTGCGCTGCGGGTTATGTATTGCTGCGACCAGGAACACCGCTCCCAGCGCGATCATGCCGACGCGTTGGAAGATGCAAAGCGGGCAAGGATCGAGCCCGCTTCCGAACTGCAGATAGTAGGCAAAGCCCAGCAAGGCAGCACAAATCGCGAAGCCCCCGAGATTAAGCCAGCGCGTAGGAAGATTACGTAAGAACACCATTGACCAATTTTACTGGAAACGTTCGGGCGGTGCTCGTCGCTCTTTCGACCCCCGCGACGGCCGATAGTTGCTCAGCCGAGGATACCAGATCATTAGTCTTCGCCAGGCGATCGACCAGAATATCGAGAAACTTCCTGTTAAAGCGCCTTGACCTTTACCAGCAAGACCTCGCTCGTCGAGACGACGCATCTTATCGGGAGCGTTGACAGTCATCGGTTCAATCTTCACAAAAGCCAGACGGCCGTCACGTCTCGCATTGAGCAGCGACGCAAGCTTAGCCGTGCAAAACGGCAAGGGATTGGCTATTGGCTCTCGGCAGGTGACTTCGTCGGGAACGCGGTGCGGTAGCTACAGTAACAGCTCGTTATCGTCAACGGCAGTGCGATGACCCCGCCAAGCAACCATGCGAGATAGCCTGCCGGTGCCGAGAACTGCAACACGATCTTACCGAAGGCGAATGAAGCTAACAGCAGGCCGAAGATGACAGCAAGTGCGAGCATGTGCTTGGCGCTCGCCCGAAAACTGCGGCCGAGCGCCGGCATCAGCGGCTCGTCCCGCAAAAACGTAAGCGGGATGGCGTAGACCAACGATGCGCCAATCACAAAGTAGATAACCAAGACCAGCAACCATGCGACCGAGACCTTCAGCATCCCGCCGATGCCGAGACTGGCCCACACGCTTGCCCATGCCCCGCCGGTCAGGAGATGCGCGGCGATCGTCGCCAACAGGGCGACAGCCATGACGTAGAGACAAAGGAACAGCACTGGAATCAGTCGTTCCTCGTCGCTGAAAACTCTGAAGAGCTCTTTCGGACCCCGCATGAGGGCCGCTGTTCGCAAGGACGCTGGCAGCGCCATCTTCTGCTTGCTTAGCTCGTCGGCGACTAGAACCGCGCTCGAAGCGAAGATCGGCACCACGAGTGCAACCAGGACATTGCCGAATAGGGGAATCGTGCCGAGCGCAAGAAGGATGGGCAGCGCAATAAACGCCATCCCCAGCAAAATATAGGGGTTGCGTTGCCACAGGCGCCAGCCGCAACGCAACCAACGCAAGCCGATGTCGAATTGCTTTTCGAGCTTTTTCAAAGAACGGCTGTGCTTGCCGGCTGATTGTGAGTGAACGACGGCCAAAGTATCGCTGGCTTGAGCGCTGGGTCTGCTTAAAGGCTAGCACAGGCGTGCGAAAAGTCATGGCGTGACAAGCCGGTGTGGAAGCGTCATATTTAGGCTCGACCGCACGCTGTGTCTACCGTTTACGCCAGAAACGACCGATGTCAGCCAAGCAAGCCCCTGTCATCCCGCTCTCGCTCAAGCCTATCGCCGCCGCCGCCGCCGGGCACCGCGAACAGCTCCGGGCCATGCTGGCGGGCTCTAATCTGTTTGCCGATCTCTCACCCGACAACATCAAGACGCTCGCCAAGTACGCCCGGGCGTACAGCGCGGCGAAGGATACAGCGATATTTCTGGAAGGGCAGTATGCTGCATTTATGTGCATCATCATGCGAGGGCGCGTCAAAGTCTTCAAGGATAGCGGCGATGGACGCAGCAAGCTGATCGCCGAGGCCGACGCGGGTAACAGTCTGGGCGAGATGTCGATGCTTGACGGCGTGCCACCTTCGGCCACCGCCGTTGCCGCCGAGTCCGTGACGTTGGTCACATTGACGCGCGTTGACTTCACCAAGATTGCCGCCGAGAGCCCGCAGCTCGCCACTAAGATCCTGTGGCGGTTCGCGCGTCTTATGAGTGAGCGCTTGCGCCACACCAGCGACATGCTGGTGGATTCTCTGGATCTGTTGACTAACACCCCGCCGAAACGCACCGAGTAAGTGATCTGACCCAACACATAGACCTAGACATGCACAACGACCTTGTTATCAGAATCGGGCAGCCAAGTGATGTAAGGGCACTGGTAGATTTCAACGTCGCCATGGCACACGAGACCGAAAACAAAGTGCTGTCACTAGATGTCGTTTCAACAGGCGTGGTGACGGCCTTGCAGGAATCTAAGCATGGGTTCTACGTGGTGGCCGAGAAGGCCGGTGCGATCGCCGGTTCCTTACTAGTAACCAAAGAGTGGAGTGACTGGCGTAACGGCGAGTTTTGGTGGATTCAGAGCGTTTACGTCAGTCCGCAATATCGTCGTCAGGGCGTTTACAGACGCCTCTACGAGTTTGTGCGCCAGCAGGCACGTGCTAAGGGTAATGTATGCGGCTTTCGTCTTTACGTCGAGCGGGACAATCAGGTGGCCCAGCAAACGTATCGAAGTCTTGGCATGCGCGAAACGGTATATCGGTTATACGAGGAGGAGTTCTGATGGCCGGATACTAGCCTCCGTCTTTGGCCAGCGCTGTACGCGGTTTTCTGCCCGCCAGTTGTTGCAATACATTGCCGATCACAATAAACACGAGCCCCACGATCGTTGACAGGCGAATGTGTTCGCCCACCAGAAAATGAATAAACACGAGTGAAAGGAACGGCGAGAAAAAGATTAACGTGCTTACCTTGGCAGTGGTGGAAGATAGTCTGAGTGCATTCAGCCACAGCACAAAGGTGATGCCCATCTCAAACACGCCGACATAGGCAGCGCCCCAGAGTCCTGGACTCCACCCGACCTGGACGCTGGAAAACATTGCCGTTGCGGCGAGCACCAACGGGAATCCGAAAACAAAATTCAGAAACAGGCTCGCCACCGCATCATTACGGTCTTTCGTGTTGTAGATCCAGTAAAGCGCCCAGAGCACCGTACTGGCGAGCGCGAGCGCTACCCCGAGGGGATTGCTGAAGCGCAGCGATAGCGGGTCGCCGTGGGTCGAGATGACGATGACACCGAAGTAGCTGATGAGGATTGCTCCCAGCTCTTTCAAGCCGAGCCGTTGCTTCAGCAAAGGGATGGACAGGATCGCGAGAGTAATGGCCCAGGTGTAGTTCAGCGGTTGCGCTTCCTGCGCCGGCAGCAGGTCGTAGGCCTTAAACAGCACAACGTAGTAAAGAAACGGGTTTAAGAATCCGAGCATGGCGCAGCGAAGGAAATCGCGGCGCCGGTATTGGGTGAGCAGGTAGACCTTCTTCTGCACCGCTAGCACAGCAAACAGTGTGGCGATCGACACGACATTGGCATAGAGCAGAAGCTGCAGCGGATCCAAATGACGCAGCGACAGCTTGAACGCCGAGGCCACGGTGGACCACAGTAACACCGTGGCGATACCGTAGGCGTACGCTTTTGTTTGCCGATTCATGTGCAGTCTGCCTGAGATGGACCGCTATCGGAGGCGGCGCTAGACTCGTCAGTTGTTGTGTCGCTAGTTGTCAACGCCAGCTCAATTCGCATGACCCCTGTCCGCTATGTTTGACTCTCAGCTCCTGGCCTTCGCCGCCATTGCCGCGGTGCTGACTCTCAGTCCCGGGGCGGACACGCTGCTCGTCATCCGTAACGTCGTCACGCGCGGGCGCAAAGCGGGGATTACGACAGCATTGGGTATCTGCTGGGGTCTATTCATGCATGCGACGCTGTCGGCGCTCGGGTTGTCGGTGCTTATAGCGCATTCCGCATTTGCTTACCAACTGCTGAAGATTGCCGGTGCTGTTTATCTGGTCTGGCTCGGCCTGCAGTCACTGTCGGCCGCGCTGCGTGGTGATTATCCGCGCGGGCCGGCTGGCCACACCGCCCAGCAGCAGATGTCAGCCACTCGTTCCTTCACCGAGGGCCTGCTGACCAACTTGCTGAATCCAAAGGTGGCGGTGTTTTATCTGGCGTTACTGCCGCAGTTTGTCGCCGTGGGCGACCCGGTGTTTATTAAATCCATTCTACTTGCTGGGATCTATGCGGCGATGGGAGTCCTGTGGTTGGTGGCGCTGGCGAGCTTGCTCGATCGGGCGCGCGCAGTGATTACTCGCCGACGGCCAAGACGGCTGCTCGAAGGCGTGAGCGGAACGATCTTGGTCGGTCTGGGGGCGCGGCTGGCGCTCAGCGAGCGCTAATGTGTGTTGACGTGAAACTTGTGAAATATTCGATGAATCACGGGAGCAAGCAAGATCGCCAGCGACAAGAGGAACACCGTTTCCGAGAATAAGCCGTAAACGACCGTGAACGTGCGCCCCATATCCGAAGTGACGGATAAGGCGGGTCGATGGTTCCCAAGATCGATAACGCATTGACGGTTGCTTGTTTCACGGTGAGACGGTCTATCCAATAGAAACCGGCTATGCCAGGCAGCAGGGCAAACAGGAGTAGTCCGGTCGCAATGAAGTAGAATCGAATAACGCGAAGAAGAAATCTCTCAAAAGAGATTAACTCTTGTTTGGAGTGCTCGAACATCTACGAAGGATCTAGACTGCCCCGCAAGATGTCTTAATTCCACGTACCGCCGGCGTTTGCATTCAAGGTGAGAATCTGTTTGGTGTTATCGATGAGCTTGGCCTGCTCGGTGTTCGGCTCGCCATCCAGCCAGGAAAGCCGCTGCATGAGATCGACCGTCGATTCGACCTGTTCAGGCGTGAACTGTTTTTTGCCTCTTTCGAGCACTTTGTTGAGCTCATCGGCGATGTAGAGCTCGTTGCGCAGGAGATAAGCGCTTGCGGCAAGCAACTCCGAGGCCTCCTTCTCGGAGAGGTGAAAATCGTTTTTGAACGCGTCGAGAAGAAACTTCTTCTGTTGTGCGCTCACCTCGCCTTCGCATTTTGCGGTTGCCACCAGCAGCAGCGCCGCGATCTCCATGGGCTTATCGAGAGCGTAGAGAGGCTTGGTCGCGTAGAGCTTTTTCCACTGCGCCCTGCGATACCAAAGGAAGGGATTGAGGGCGTTCAGGTCAAGTCCCGCGCGCTGTAGCCGCGACAGCGCGAAAAGCAGGATGGCGACAGCGGTGATCAGTCCAATCAGGTAATGCATAACATATCTCTTGCCGGGCGAACTGCACCCGTATATTTGCAGTATAGTAAGCACCGCATTTGCGGTGATGGCGGTTAAGTTATTGCTAATCAATTGCTTATGGCGTAACCACCGGGGAAGGAGGGCGCAACCAGTTTGCCGGTAGTTGTTTGAAGCCAAGGCCAAGCGCTTCAGACACATCCGAAGATGCGATCTCGTAAACATTTATCTGGCCCGTAGGAGTACCGCAGAGCGCAATTCCCTCCCTGCCGTCATACCCCTTTCGACTGGAAAAGACCTTAATACCCGCAGACCGGAGTTCTTGCTCCATGGAATGCAAGGACACCCCATGGGACCTGCCACACTGAAGCGTGCCGTCAGCCTTAAAAACAAAGAGCGTATTCGCTGCAGAGATACCGCCAGCATGAATTACTACGGCATGGCTGAGGAATCCAACGAAAGTTAACAAGACAACACTTACGCACTTCATCTTTATCGGCCCTTCTACTTACTCCAACGCCTGCCGAGGTGTCTCTTCCCTCAATCTTAGAGATCCTACGCTGCAACTCGAGAACGATTGGGGTGAAACGCCAATCACGTTGTTAAGCTGCAATTTCTTTCCACACTCCACCCACGAGCTTGCCGACACAGAGCCCGCAAGCGCCTGGCACGATGCCTGCCTTGATCGCCGCAAGTCCGGGCACGGAATTGAAGAAGGTGAAAGCAAGCACACCGAGAGCCAGCGAAAAGAAGATGGCATCGCCTAGGTTTTCACTCCACGAGACCCAAAAAGGGCCAGCATGGCGCCCACTGTTAACGCTACCCAGCTGGACGTCACATCGAGCCAAAGCGTGCCGATTGCATATGCGAGGCCCGCGCCGAGAACGAGCGCAATCAAATGGACATAAATTCCAGGCCCGGCTTGTCTATACGAGTTTCCGGCTTCTGCCATCGTCAAGCCAACGCACTATAAGCAACCAAATCACCCAATGGTATTCTGGTCGGGTTTGCATAGTGACCGAGCTCGATAAGATCCTTACAGCTCATCGCTTTTTCCAATTTTGAAGGCCGTCTTAAGGACGACACCGTGCTACGGAAACCTCATGTCCAAGTCTAGTTAATAGGTTGGGGCATTGCTAAAGACTAGCACGGTATTCAGCTGAGGCTTCACCAAGTGCGGTTGTGCCAGGTAGGATACGACCGGCTCTAGACCAGGTGGACAAAGTAACCCTAATGATGAAGACCCGGCTCGCCATTCCTACCGACGCCCCGGCGATCGCCCGGATTTATAACCAAGGGATCGAGGATCGGGTCGCCACCTTTGAAACCGAGCCGCGATCGGCGGCAGATGTACAGTCATGGTTTACGAAACAGTACACGCTAGTAGTCGTTGAAGACGGCGACGACATTGTCGCCTTTGCGGCGACCTTTCCTTACCGGACACGGGAATGTTATGCAGGCGTTCGTGAGTTTTCGGTTTACGTGGACCGCAGTGCTCGCGGCAAAGGCGCCGGGCGTGTCGCCATGGAGAGATTAATCGAGGAGTCGCGAAGGCGCGGGGATTGGAAGCTGCTATCGCGGGTATTTCCGGAGAACACCGCGAGTCTGAAGCTGTTGCGCAATCTCGGCTTTCGCGAGGTGGGCACTTATAAGAATCACGCCCGGCTCGACGGCGAGTGGCGTGACGTCGTGATCGTCGAGCTTCTGCTCAATCAGTGACACCGCTTCTAGCGCTTATGTGCTGCCAGTGTGTCCGCGAAGGCGACTGGCGAGCCCCACCTGTGTCATGGGTCAGCCGCCTATTTGACTCCGACCAAGTAGGCAATATACGAATCACAGTTCTCACCGCGGCGGGTGCGGCGGAAGACGCCGTTGCCGCCGGTACCGTTGTTGTCAGTGCCTTCCCAATAGCACTCCACATTCGGAAAACCGGCTTCGAGCAGTGCGTCTTTAAGCTCCGCTAAACCCCAGAGCCGCCAATCATAGGTAAACGCGCGGCGCATCTCGCTGCCGTCGCGGAAACGAAAATGAATATAACACTTGGTTTCAGCGGTCACGGGCCAGTACTCATGCTGGTCCCAGATATAGGTGAAGCCGCCGGCGATCTTCGTCCTCTCCTCGGTGTCTTTCATCGAGTCCGGGCCACCGTGCAGATCGATCACGAAGATACCTTTTTGAGCCAGGTCCTTATGGGCGGCGCGGAAGTACTCTATAAGCTCGGAGCGCTGCTTGAACACGCAATAGGAAAAATTCTGCGCACACCGAATATCCGGCGGCGTCTTGCTCGGTTCGCGCACGTCTTTCTGATGAAGATAGGCGCGTGTCGCTGATTCACCGAGCGGTGCCAGATTATGCCTCCGACCCCAGGCGAGCGGCGTGGGATCGATGTCGAACGCTTCGGCCGTATACCGGGGCCCGCGTTTGATCCAGGTGGCCGTTAGCAGCGCGGTGCCGCAGAAATCCTCGCGGAAATGGAACCCCGGTCGACCGCGCACCTTGTTGTAGATCCGTGCCAGGAACCGGATGTCGCCCTCAGGCGACTGCACAGCACGCTGATAGAGGTCGTACTTGTCCGCGGTTTTCGCGGAGAGGGCGCATTTTCGCTGTTTGGGTCGTGTCATAGGCCCTAACGTTTATGCTTCGAGCGAGAAAATTAGTTAACAGGTAAGGTGCAACGCGGCGACGACCTTTCCGATGCGTCGCTGAAGCTCGTTGAACTCTTTGACTGCCTTGGTCGTTTTTGCAGTACGGACTTCGATGCCTCTCGCCTCGAGATATGACTTGGTATCCGGCGGAACCTTCATGCGGCCGTAATAGCCTGTACCGATGACCAGTATATCCGGCTTGGCGGTAATCACGTCGGTCAGATCCTCGATGCAAAGATTGTGGCCCTCACGTCGCCACCACGAACTCTTCACGCTGTCCGGCATGATGATCACGTCCGACGTGTAGGTTGTGCCGCCCACCCGTATAGTCCCAAAGTCGTAGGCCTCGACATTCATCGTTTACGCCTGGGCATCAACCATTGCGAACGCCATCGAGACTGACAACGGCCTCGTCGCCCACGANNGACCTCGGCGCTGTGAACCGCGCCTCGCGGCACAAAAATACAGTCGCCCGCTTCGAGAATAACGGATCGGCCGGCCATGCTCATGCGAAAGCGGCCAGACAGTACCGCGTCGATCTTGTCGACAGCGTGCGTGTGATCGGGAAAGAACGTGCCGGGTTGGTAGACATAGCGAGTAATGTGATAACCGCGTCGCACGAGCTTGCGCCGCAGTGCGTCTTCCGACAGCGGGCCTTCGGCATCCGTGTCCCAGTGCTCAATGTCCATCGTGCGCTATTCGAAAAAACCGACCCCCGAACTCGGCACGAATTGTAGCATGATTGTTCCGAGATCCCGGGCGCTGTTACTCGAGATAGATCCGCAGCGGCGGCGGAATGGCGCGTCGAAGAAGCGCATTTCTGGCCTCCCATTCGGCGCCTGCATCGAGCGCTTGCAGAAAGCGCACGTCGCCGGATGCCTGGATAGCAACCGGCGCGCCGTCACGGTAGAGGACCCGATTGGGTGTTAGGGCAGGCAAACGCTGACCGGGCGTGACGAGACCCATAAGGTTGAGCGGATCGGCTGCACTCAGGGAGACAAATTGATCGCAATCCCGTTTGCGTCGAACCTCGCGTAAGGTCCCGACTGCCTCGGGTAGTGCGTACTGTTCGCCGGAGAACCCAGCCACGAAGCGACCGCCGCGAACCTCGCCGCGCGCCTCGAGACGCCGATAGACGCGCAGTAACTCGCGCCACGGCGGCAGCGCCGATTCCCGCTCGAGCACGCGTTTAAAAACAACGCCGTAGCGCCGTAGCAGCGTGCGCGCAATCTG
>JABAOD010032677.1_pt1 | contig 22273 bp, 23 predicted proteins | sample 7062151 | NCBI WGS metagenome assembly JABAOD01 (sample SAMN14538626, study PRJNA623070) | marine sediment metagenome | biome: marine biome [ENVO:00000428]; feature: marine pelagic biome [ENVO:01000023]; material: deep marine sediment [ENVO:00002113] | place: India: Gulf of Khambhat ... | reverse complement strand
GGTCGAGCTGCTCTCCGGCCTTGTCCGCTCCTTGGGGCATCGCGCAGCTGCCGGACGGACGGTTCCTGATCACCCAGAAGGGGGGCTCGTTCGTCCTGCTCGCGGCTGCGGGCGACGCGATCCTCGCCACGATTCCATCGCCGTTCCCCGTGGAGTCGGGAGGGCAAGGAGGTCTGCTCGACGTCGTCCTCGACCCCGACTTCACCGACAACGGGAGGATCTACTGGACGTTCTCCGAGCCCGGCACCGGTGCCGATGCCGGCACGTTCGGAACGGCGGTAGGCGCGGCGACGCTGGTCGGCGACGCGCTGCAGGACGCGGAGGTGATCTACCGGCAGCACCCGAAGACCAGCGGCCTGGGGCACTATGGCTCCCGCCTGGTCTTCCGCGGCGACGGCACGCTCTTCGTCACGCTGGGGGAGCGGCAGCTCGGATCGCCGGCCCAGGATACGACCGGCACCCTGGGGAAGGTCGTGCGGATCAACCGTGACGGCTCGGTGCCCGCGGACAACCCGCGGCGGAGTGGCTGGGCACCGGAGATCTGGTCGCTGGGGCACCGGAACCCGCAGGGCGCGGCGCTGCGCCCCGGCACCGACGAACTCTGGCTCACGGAGCACGGACCCCAGGGGGGTGACGAGCTGAATCGCGTTCAGCCCGGCGCGAACTACGGCTGGCCGGTGGTGAGCTACGGCTGCCCGTACGGATCGCCGGTGGGAGACGCCTGCCGGATCGGTGGCGGTACGCACGCGCCCCAGTTCGTGGAGCCCGTGAGCTACTGGGTCCCGATATCCATCGCGCCGGCCGGGATGATCTTCTACACCGGCAATCGCTTCCCGGACTGGAAGGGCAATGTGATCCTTGGCGCCCTGGCGGGGCGGGCGATCTGGCGGGTCGCCCTGGCAGGCGACGTCGAAGAGTCCCGCGAGCAGCTCTTCGCGGAACTCGGTGAGCGGATTCGCGACATCCACCAGGGACTCGACGGTTTCATCTACGTCGTGACCGACTCGGGCCGCTTCATCCAGATCCGGAACGCACAGTAGCCCGGGCATGACCCGGCGCTATGCCAAGACCCGTGACAAGGGCACGATTGCGGCAAGCCTGGCCGACGCCAGATGGGAGGTGCTTGACCGTACTTCGCCCACTTCGGTGGCTCGCTGGTGCGGAGACGGACGCGAGGGGGAAGAGGGGTCCCACGGTCTGTCCCTTGGTCGCCCGTTGGACCTAGCAGCGGGTCAGCGTAAGTTCATGCGGTACAACGTGTGAGACCGGGTAGCTCAGTTGGCAGAGCAACGGACTTTTAATCCGTAGGTCCTGGGTTCGAGCCCCAGCCCGGTCATTCTCGGGGAGGCGCCTCGCGTCCGGTCGCCGCACGGCACGCGCGCCGATCCGCCGCCGCGATGGCCGACCGTGACCGTGGCCCTCGGCCCCGCGGTCGGTAGCGGTTGGACTTTGTCATCAGGAGAAGGCCGCCATGCGCAGCGTGAGATCGTCCTGCCTGCCGGTGGTTGTCGCCCTTGTTCTGCTCCCGAGCACCAGCCAGGCGCAAGTGTTCTACGGTGTGGTGCGCGACCGGGAGTCGTCGCAGCCGGTCCTGGTCGCTGCCGTCCTGCTGGTCGACTACTTCGACAAAGTCCGGAGACTCGGCACGACGGACTCCGCCGGGCGGTACGTGCTGGTTGCACCGGGTCCGGGTCGCTACAAGGTGCGCGCCGATGCGCGAGGGTACCGCCCCGTGTACACCGGCGAGTACATCGTCGAGGCGGGTGACACCGTCCAAGTCGACATTCTCGTGAGCACCGCAGGGGAACAGCCCGGTGTCACGGCCACGAGACGTCGGGCGCTGGCGCCCGGATGCGTTCCGACGCCGGCCCCCGGCGGTGAGCCGCCCCCGGCCGCATGCGACGGCCGGTGGGAGGTCGAGGTGTTCAACTGCTTCGACCAACCCATCAGGGTGTATGACAGCAGCACGGACGAACCGGTCTTGCTGGGCGAGGTGGCGGCCCGGGAGTATCGGGTCCTGGCTGCCGAGGGTTCGGCGAAGCCCGTGGTGACCTTGCGCCCGGACGAAGGCTGGTACCCCGCGGACTTTCGCAACCGCAGCCTGGGCCTGATCAGCGTAAACGTCTACTGCGATCGGTCCCCACGCTCACCGTGAGCCGGCTCGAACGCCGGTGCCTGATCCTCAGCGTGCCCCGATCGGTAGCGCGGAACTGACGAGCCGCTGGCGCGACAATCCTCACGCGGGGGCCATTTCGCTCGAACGTTCGTTTTGGAGTGCCGGCGATCACCGGGTAGCAAGGAGCCGCAGCACCCCCGAGGAGTCTGAGGCGATTGGGTCTGTGCGGGCCGGTTTCGGTAAATGTTCGGCCTATCGCTTGACATTCTTGCCGGTGGATGGACATACTTCGCGACCGTAACAACGTCCTGATCGAGGAGTTGGGCGCCCTCGACAAGGCCCACAGGTCAGGAGATTCGTCGGACGCATGGCCGGAGAGAACGCCGACCATCGACTGGAGATTGTGCCGACGCGGAGGCAGGCATTGACCTGCTCTGTGGCGGGCGTGACGCATCCGCGTTGAGGAGGGTATTGCATGACGAGGCGTTCCCCTTGGTGTTGACGCCGAACCCATGCTTTCGGAAATCACGTGAATGTCCCACGCTTCGGTCGCCACGAGCGCTCGTGGCCGCCGGAGCACATCCCAGCGAGGATCCCAATACCCTAAAGGAGGGTTGCATGCCTCGTTCTTGGTTGTCACGATGCAGTGGGGCGTTTGTTCTCGCTGCGTTCGCACTGGTCTTCGGTGCGGGCACCGCGCTGGCGCAGGCGGGCTCGATCGAAGGCACCGTGCGAAACGCGAGCTCGGCCGCGCCGGTCGGCGGCGCCCGAGTAGCCGTCAGCGGCACGCAGCTGGTGGCGACGACAAACGCGAACGGGTACTACCGGATCGACAACGTTCCGGCCGGTACCTACTCACTGCAGGCCACCGTGCTCGGCTTCAATGCCGTCACGGTGACCAACGCACGGGTGGCGGCCGGCCTGCCGCTGACCGTGAACTTCGAGCTCCTGCCGGCCGTGGTGAACTTGGACGCGGTCGTGGTCACAGGAGTGCTCGGGGAGACCCAACGGGCCAAACTCCCCTTCACCGTCGACCAGGTGCAGGCCGAGGACCTGCCGGTTCCGACGTCCAACGCGCTGGAGCAGCTGCAGGGTAAGGTGGCCGGCGCCATCGTGATGCGGAACACGGGCCGGCCCGGCACGGCACCCACGATCCTGCTTCGCGGTCCGACGAGCATCGACGCGTCGGGTCGCAACCAGGAGCCGCTGTACGTCGTGGACGGCGTGATCCTCGGCGCGAGCGTGGTCGACATCGACGCGCTGGACATCGAGACCATCGAGGTCGTGAAGGGCGCGGCCGCGGCTTCGCTGTACGGCTCGCGCGCCGCCAACGGCGTGATTCAGATCACCACCAAGCGGGGCCGGACATTGCCGATGGAGACCATCAGGTTCACCGCCCGCTCCGAGGCCGGGGTCAATCAGCTTCCCGGCAGGTACGATCTGACGCAGCACCACCATTTCTTGATGAACGCCGATGGCAGCAGGTTCATCGACAACAACGGCAACGAGTGTGACTACCTGACGTGCCCCAACGTGGTGCTGGCCGGGCAGCGCGCCGGCGCGGGCCAAGCCGCCAACGAGTGGAACACGTTCCAGGACCTCACCTGGCCGGGCACGACCTACGACCAGGTGGAGCGCTTCTTCGACGGCGGGAATTTCTACCAGTACGTGTCGGCCGAGGGCCGCTCGGGCGGCACCAACTTCCACGCCTCGTGGAGCAACATGCGGGAGCAGGGCGTCATGACCGGCCAGGACGGCCAGTGGCGCAACAACTTCCGCGTGAATGTGGACCAGGGCCTGGGTGATGCCTTCAAGATCGGGGCGAGCGCCTTCTACAGCCGGTCCAAGATCGACGGGGCCAACGGTCCGCTGTTCGACCTCACCCGCATGCCCGCGGGCGTGGACCTCCTGGCGCTGAACCAGTGCCCCACGTCGGGTCCTTGTGCGCCGTGGCAGCAGCCGCGGTTGCTGCCCAACGGGGAGCAGGATCCCAACGACGTGTACCTGTTTGCGGATCCGTTCAACGACGAGAGCCCGAACCCGTTGTATTCGCTGTTGAACGACGACAACTTCCAGTACCGGGGGCGGTTCTTGGCCAGCGCGAACGTGCGGTGGCGCCCGGTCGAGTGGCTCTCGTTGGACGGTAACGTGAGCTACGACCGGCTCGACTACAAGAGCCAGAGCTACGTGTTCAAGGGTTACAAGACCATCAACCCGTCGCCGAACACCAACGAAGGCAACATCTCCCGGTTCCACTCCCTGAGCGAGGATTTCAACGCGAGCGTGGACCTGACGCTTACCAAGCGGTTTGGTGATCTCGCCACGCGGACGCAGTTCCGCTACCTCGCCGAGTATGACGATTACGAGCAGACGTCGGCCGCGGGTCGACAGTTTGCGGTGGCCGATGTTCCGACGCTCGACAATACGGATCCGGCGCTCACCACGGCCGGTTCGTACCTGCAGGCGATTCGCGCGGACGGCTACTTCGCGATCACCAACCTGGACTACAAGGATCGCTACATCATCGACGCGCTCGTCCGTAATGACGGGAGCTCGCTCTTCGGACCGGACGCGCGGCGCCAGTGGTACTATCGAGTCGCCGGTGCGTGGCGGGTCACCGAGGACGTCGAGATGCCCGGCATCGACGAGCTGAAGCTGCGTATGGCCTACGGGACCGCCGGCGGCCGACCCAACTTCTCGGCGCAGTACGAGACCTACTCGGTGTCAGGCGGACAGGTGAGCCCGATCTCGTTGGGGAACCGGAACTTGAAGCCCGAGTTCTCCAAGGAGCTCGAGACCGGGATCGACGTGTTGATGTTTGGGCGCGTCGGACTGACGGTCAACTACGCCCGGACCGTGACCGAGGACCAGATTCTGCAGGTTCCGCTGCCCGCGTTCGCCGGCTTCACGAGCCAGTGGCGGAACGCCGGCACACTCGAGAGCAACACGTGGGAAGCGAGCCTCGACCTGCAGATGTTGCAGACCAGGGACATGTCGTGGACGGCGCGGGTGCTGTTCGACCGCACGCGACAGAAGATCACCTACTTCGACGTTCCGGCGTTCACGTACGGTGTGGGCGGCCAGGGCATGGGCGACGTCTTCTTCGCCCGCGAGGGTGAGCGTATCGGCACGTTCTACGGGCAGGAGTATGCCACGTCCTGTGCGCACCTCATGGGGCACCCGAGCTTCTCGTGCGACGAGTTCGAGATCAACGACGAGGGCCTGTTGGTGTGGGTCGGCCCGGGTGGCAGCCTGAGCAACCCGCAGTGGGGTACGGTGTCGACTGACGCCTTCGGATTCCGGGGCCAGACCCGGCAACTCGCGTGGGGCAGCCCGTTCGTGGGTTGGGGGCTCGACCCCATCACGGGTGATACCACCAACTACCTGCCGATCGGCAAGACCACGCCCGATTTCCACCTGGGGTTCTCGACCTCGTTCCGGTGGGGCGGGTTGTCGCTGTACGGGCTGATCGAGTGGCTCGATGGTATCTCCGTGTACAATCAGCCGCTGCAGTGGGGGGTGTTCCGGAGCCTGGCAGGTATCATGGACCAGAGCGGAGTGCCCGACGAACAGAAGAAGCCCCTGGGCTACTACAACCAGGTCTACGGGCTCGTGGGCCTCACGCCCGTCAACTACTTCGTCCAGGACGCGAGCTTCGCCAAGCTGCGTGAGGTGTCGGTGCGGTATCGGTTCGACCGAGACCAGCTCGCCAGCATTCCTGGGCTGCGGGTGTTCGACGGAATCGCGATCAGCCTGATCGGTCGCAACCTGCTCACGTTCAGCGATTACAACGGTTATGACCCCGAAGTGGGTCGCGGTGGTGGAGACACTGGTTCCGCTGCCCTCGCCCGGGTGGACGGGTACGATTACCCGAACTTCCGGAACTACTCTGTCGCCATCGAAGTGAACTTCTAGCGGGAGGACGACATCCTATGTGGCGAAAGACAAGAATGAAAGCGACATCGGGTCTCGCGGCCCTCCTGCTGATCGGTATGGCAGGCTGCGTGGACCTCGATGTCGATAANNTGCGTGGACCTCGACGTCCAGAATCCAAACGCCCCCGACGCGGAACGCGCGCTGGCTACGGCCGGCGACGTCGAGTCGCTGATCGCCGGGGCGTTTGACCGGTGGCTCCGCGTGCACCGGTATGCTGGGTCCACCATGTTCTTGAGCAACGCCTCGGGCCAGCACGTGGCGCCGTGGGCGAACGCGGGGATGGAGCTGTACGCGCGCATCCCGCGGGTCCCGACCCAGAACATCGCGGGGGGCGACCAGGTGGGGCACCTCACCAACAACTGGTTCGAGTCGTATCGGGCGATCGCGGCCGTCCGTGACGGGTTGAAGCAGATCGAGGACGGTGCGGTGGATCTTGGCGCGGACGGCAACCTGCGAGCCAGGGCCTACGGGCGGTTCATGCAGGGCGTCGCCCACGGGACCGTCGCGCTGCAGTACGACTCGGGGTTCGTGTATGACGAAACCAGCGATCCCGAAGACGTGGTGCTGCAGGATTACCAGTCCGTGATGGCCGCGGCGCTGGGGTACCTCGGCGACGCGATCACGCTCGCGGGCAGCGGGACCTTCACGGTTCCGGCCGAGTGGATGAGCGTTGATGTGACATCCGACGAGCTCGTGAGGCTCGCGTACTCGTGGCGGGCACGACTCCGCGCGAGCATGCCTCGGACGCCCACCGAGCGGGCGGCCGTGGACTGGAACGCGGTGAAGAGTGATGCCGGCAACGGCGTTACCGAGGACTGGTCCGTGTTCAACCAGTGCTGGTCCCCGCACATCTTCTGCGAAGAAGTCATCGCGTGGTACATGATTGCGCCGGGCTGGCACATGCAGAACAACTGGGTCATGGGCATGGCCGATCAGTCGGGCGCGTATCAGGCCTGGGTCAACACGCCGATACTCGACAAGCTGGCGTTCATCATCCAGACGCCCGACACCCGGTGGCCGCAGGGGGCCGACGAAGCCACCCAGTTGGCGAACCCGGGGGCCCTGTACCAGATGAACTCCGGCTCCACGCGGGTGTGGAGGCGGCCCGACCGCGGAACGTGGCGCTGGTCGTACTACTGGCAGCCGCACCCGGATTTCTTCTTCCTCACTCAGGATGACCGGGGTGATGCGCCGCACATCAGAGTGCGGGAGATGAAGGCCCTCGTCGCCGAAGCCGACTACCGCGCCGGCAACATGGCGGCGGTGGCGACCTTCGTGAACGAGACGCGCACGCTGTACGGTCTCAACGCGACCGACGCGGGTGGGACGAACACGAGCTGCGTGCCCAAGCTTCCCAACGGGAACTGCGGTGACCTGTGGGAGATGTTCAAGTGGGAGAAGCGGCTCGAGACGCAGTTCGCCGGTCCGCTCCGTGTGGGCTGGTACTTCGACGGCCGCGGTTGGGGTGACCTCATGGAGGGCACCATCCTGCAGTTCCCCGTGCCGTATCGGGAGATGCAGCTGCTGCAGGGACAGCCGTACAACTACGGTGGCGTCGGTGGTGAGTTTGGCGCCCCGGTTGGGACGTACGGGTATTAGCGTGACGAAGGCACCCGCGTAGGCTGCGGGTTGAACGACCAGGGGCCGCACGAGAGTGCGGCCCCTGTTGTTTTTCCAGACTGTTCTGGCTGCTAACGCGTCAGACCCAGAACTCCCCGCCCATGTCCGGCTGGACCAGGAAGCCCTGCTGGTCGGTGGTGTCCTTGGTCGAATCCTGGGGTGGGATGAACCTCGGCATGGTGGTGTCGGAGCATGCCGCGGCGAGCGCAAGCGCCGTGATGAACATGGCACCGAGCCACAGCGAGGGGCGCTTCAGCCACCTGAAAGCTCTCGTAGACATTGCGTACCTCCTCCTCCGATCCGAAATATGGTATCGGCCGGGGATCGGGGCAAGGTGGATTAAGGTATGAGCTTGGCGGTGCCCAATGGTGCAGGTTAGGTTTCATCCAGCGTTCTATGACGTGAGGTGAAGTATGCTGAGACGCGTTCACGGCGCGCTTGCGATCGCGCTCCCCGTCGTGCTGGCGTGTGCCTCGACCTCCTCGCAGGGGGGGACGGCGATGCGTCCGCAATCCAATGTCATCACCCGCGCCGAGCTCCAGGAGGTCGGCGTCAGCAATCTGTACCAGGCCATCGAGCGCCTCCGGCCCCGCTGGCTCACGGTGCGCAGCATGCGCAGCTTCTCGATGGAGACCGAGGTGGTGGTCTACCAGGACCAGATGTACCTCGGGAACCAGGATCAGCTTGAGCGCATGGGTATTGACGGGGTCTGGGAGATCCGGTACGTGGATGGCCCGACGGCCAAGGCGTCACTGCCCGGGATCGGTGATCGGCATGTGCAGGGGGCGATCATCATCTACCTGGCGCCACCGCGGTAGCGCCTGAGCGGGCTCTCGTCCCGCTATCGCGCGACGAGATCGCCGCAGGCCATCCTGGTGGTGTCCGTGGCGCTCACTCGTACCGCGACGTGGTACGTGCTGTCGACAGAGAGCTGTGGGCTGAGACGCGTTTCGACCGAGGCGGCGCCTGAGGCGCCAACAGCCAGGCCGGGATAGTCACTGTCAGGCCCGATTTGCGGGCCCACCGTAGCGCAGGTGCCGAGTCGGAGACCCCATGCATGGGTGACCCCGGGCTCGGCCCCCTCGATCGCGATCCCCACCACCGTGCCGTCAAACCGCGAGACTGCGGCCGCCTGCCCGCTCAAGTCCGGGTAATCACGCTCCGGGGCGAGCTGGGTCTCCCATACCGAGACATCGAAACCGTCGTTGGTGTTGAGGTTGACGCAGGCGGTTGTTCCGACGAGGGCCAGGAGCAGCCCGGTAGTGCGGCAGCGCGTCACGGCCGCATGTCCAGCGAGCGCTTGGTCCAAATGGCGATCACGCCGCAACGGGCATTGGGGGTCAGGAATTCGGGAGGGATGCTGCCGAGGCCGCGGAAGACCTCGATGACCTCGACGTCCAGCGGCGACACGAGATCGTCCAGCATCACGTCACCCCCGGGTCGATCCCGCGTGGCCCGCATGCCGTCGAGGAACACCTGCACGGGGCACTCCCCCCCGCCAAGACCCGGGAGGGACCGACTCATGTAGACGCTCCGACCGCTGGCGCCGCGGCCGCGCCGCTCGGCGTACACCCCGGGCAGCTCGACCAGAATGTCGGTAATGTGCAGCGGCTGGCGCTCCTCGATGTCTTCCCGTGTGACCTGGATGCCAAACCCCCTGGCGCGCCGGTGCATGACATTTTCCAGCACGGGGCTGGTCGTGGGAGGCGAGAGCGCCACGATCTCGAGCGGGGCGAGTAGCACCACGTTGCGCGTGAGCCGGACCTCGACGCCGGTGAACTCGTGATCCAGGGTCCACCACAGCATGGGGCTCACGGCTTCGCGGTAGCCCACGGCCTTCACTTCCAGTCGATACCGCCCATGGTCGCGCCGCTCGAACCGGAAGTGACCCGCCTCGTCGGCCTGCGCATAGTCCACCAGCTTGCTGTAGCGGTTGAGCAGGAACACGCGGGCGCTGGGGACAGGCTCTTCGGTGAGGTCGTCCAGCACCCGTCCCTGGAGCACGACCTGAGCCCTTAGGGGCTGGGTCGCGCTCACGCCAAGGACGATGCATGCCGCCAACACTGGGGTGAGACGGGACAACGGCAGGCCTCCATCTGTCTCGCAGATGCTGCTCACTACCTCTCCCCCGTACGTTAGGTTCCGGCAAACGGGTCCGCAAGGTCTTGCGGCACGACGGCACTTGTGACCCGGATCGGGCGACGGTACACTGTGTCAGTTCGCTGCAGTGACATTTGCCGAGAGGCTCGTCTCGTCCAGGGGAGGTTCGGAGTGGTCAGGAATACGCGAACGCTCGGCGCCGTCGTGGTGGCCCTCGTCGGCATGGCCATGTTCCCCGGCAGCCTGCGGGCACAGTTGTCCCCTGACCTCCAGAACGCCGCGCATGTGGGTGTCGGCTACATGCCGAACGTCCCCGTCACTCCGTTGGGCTTTTCGGTCCTCGCCGTCTCGCCCAAGCTCTTCGGCGGCGCTGGCGTGCAGGCCAGCGTCAGGTTCACCACCGACTCGCCCGGAAATAGCCCGTTCTTCATGTCCGGCATGACGGTGGCGGATGCCGAGATCGGGTTTGGTGACCTGCTGTTCGAGGAGAAGAGCGATTGGCTCGCCGTGAACCTGGCGCTGGTGTACGCGCTGAGCGGTGAGCTTGCGCTATACGGCGGCGCCGGCTACGCGAAGGAGGACCGCTATCGGGAGTACTTCGACGAGTCGCGCACCCGTGGGGACTTCGGGTTCTACTGGGTGGAGGATCCGGAGGCCTCGGGAACCCGCGTCAACGTACTCGGCGGGCTGATCTTTCGACTCACACGGGCCGTGTACTTCCAGATCGGCGCGGAGTCGGCTCCTCGTGGAGGCAACGTCGGCATCGTGATCGCTCTTCCCCTGTAGCAGGCGTCAGGCCATGTCGCCGCCTCGCGCGGCGCGAACGCTCCCGCGCACGGAACCCACTGCCCCGCGGGGGCGTTCCGACTTTTGACCATGCCGCGCTTCGACCTGATCGCCGTTGGCGGCGGCACCGCCGGACTCGTCACGGCCGCCGGTGGCGCCGCGCTCGGGCTCCGCGTGGCGCTCGTGGAGCGTGAGGCCCTGGGTGGCGACTGCCTCTGGACGGGATGCGTGCCGAGCAAGGCGCTGATCGCGTCGGCGCGGCTCGCGCATCGGATGCGGCACGCGGAGCGGCTCGGCCTCTCGGGCGCGGCGCCGGGGCACGCGTTCGCGCAGGTCATGGCGCGCATGCGCATTGCCCGCGACCGGGTGGCCGTGCACGACGATCCCGAGCGGTTCCGCGCTCTCGGGATCGAGGTCGTGTTCGGGACGGCACGGTTGGATACGCCCACCCGCGTGCTGGTGGACAGTCGGTCCTTCGAGGCACCACGCATCGTGGTGGCCACGGGCGCCGTGCCGGCGGTGCCGCCCATTCCGGGTCTCGACGATGCGGGATACCTGACCTACGAGACGGTGTTCGACCAGGAGACGCTGCCCCGCCGGATGGTGGTGCTCGGCGGAGGGCCGATCGGCATCGAGTTCGCACAGATCTACCGTCGCCTCGGGGCCGAGGTGACGCTGATCGAGATGCTTCCGCAACTCCTGCCCCGCGAAGAACCCGAGGCCGCGGCGGAGATCCGGCAAGCGCTCGAGGCCGAGGGCGTGCTCGTGCACGTCGGGGCTCGGGTGGAGCGCGTGGAGCGCGACGCCATGGGTGGCGTGCTGGTCCGGACGCGAGGAGAGGGCGGTGCGGAGCTGACCGTCACGGCGGACCAGATCTTCGTGGCCACGGGTCGGCGGCCGAACACCGCCGGGCTGGGCCTCGAGGACGTCGGCGTGGACGTCCGGAACGGTGCCGTGGTGGTGGACGGCGGGCTGAGGTCGTCGGTGCGCGGGATCTGGGCGGCGGGTGACGTGGCCGGGGGGCCGCAATTCACCCATGTCGCCGAGTACCAGGCCAAGCTCGTGCTGCGAAACGCCGTGTTCCCGTTCACGAGCCGGGCGACGTATGCCACCGTCCCCGGCGTCACGTACACCGATCCCGAGGTAGCCCGCGTGGGTCACACGGAGGCCGAGGCTCGTGAGCGGTGGGACCACGTGGCGGTTCACCGCTACGACTTTGCCGACCTCGACCGGGCCATCGTCGACGGTCACGATCGGGGGTTCGTCAAGGTGGTGACCGGCAGGCGCGGCAGGATCCGCGGCGCCACGGTCGTGGCATCGGGAGCGGGCGACCTGATCATGCCGCTGGTGCTCGCCATGCGGCATGCGATCGCACTGCCCAGGCTCGCGCGGCTCGTGTATCCCTATCCGACGATGGTGGAGGGGATCAAGCGCACGGCGGACGGCTACTACCGCGACAAGCTCCGGGGTCGCACGGGTCGGTGGCTCCGGCGGATCGTGCGGGTGTTGCGATGAAGGCGTGGGGTCCGTGGCTCAAGCTCACCCTGTTGATCGCCGTGATCGGCGGTGCTGCGGTGATGGTGCGAGTCACGCCGGTGGGTGACTATCTCACCCGGGACGGGCTCCAGGCGACGCTCGACGTGCTGCGCGCCAGCGCTGCGGCGCCCGTGATCTACGTCGTGGCCTATGCCGTGGCGACGGCGCTGGCACTGCCCGGCTCGATCCTGACGATCGTGGGCGGCGCGGTGTTCGGGTTCGGATGGGGCGCGGTGCTCGTCACCATCGGCGCCAATGTCGGCGCGAGCGCGGCCTTCGGGCTGGCGCGGGGACTAGGGCGCGATGGGATCGAGCGCCTGGTCGGGAGACGCCTCGCCGGACTCGACAAGGCAACCGCCGATCACGGGTTCCTCGGGCTGCTGGTGTTGCGACTCATCCCGTTGGTTCCGTTCAACGCCCTCAATTTCGGGTCGGGGCTCACGGCGCTTCGGTGGCGCGACTACGCCCTGGCGACCGTCATCGGCATCCTGCCGGGCACGCTGGTGTACACGTTCTTCGCCGACGCCTTGGTGCTGGGCTCCAGCGAGGCGACCGCCGAAGCACGGACACGGCTGTTCATCGCCGGTGGGCTGTTCCTCGCGTTGGCGCTCGTTCCGTTTGTGGCCCGTCGGTTGGGGCTCCGGCTGCCGCGGTGACCCTCGGCATCGTCATCCCGACGCTCAACGAATCGAGCGGTCTGGGGGGTCTCCTGCGCGACGTGGCGGCGCTCGACCTGCCGACCGACGTGGTGGTGGTGGACGGTGGCTCGACCGACGACACGGTGGCCGTGGGTCGCGCGCATGGGGCCCGAATGGTCAGTGCACCGCGGGGTCGCGCGGTGCAGATGAACGTCGGGGCGGCCGCGGCGCAGGGGGCGTGGTTGTGCTTCCTGCACGCGGATGTGCGGATGCCCGAGTCGGCGCGACGGGCGTTGGCCGATGCGGTCCGCGCCGAGTGTGATGCCGCGGTGTGGCGCCTCACCATCGACCATCGCGCCGGGTGGGCGCGGATCATGGAGTGGGGGGCGCGGCTCCGGGATCGCTACGGCGGTCTGCCGTACGGCGACCAGGGGTTCCTCGTGCGGCGCGCTGTGTTCGACACGGTCGGCGGGTTTCCCACCGTGCCGATCATGGAGGACGTGGCGCTGGTGCGGGCCGTGCGTGCCCGGGCTTCGATCGTACGGCTCGACGCGCCCCTCGTGGTGTCACCGCGCCGCTGGCTGCGGCAGGGTCCCTATCGCACCTGGCTCAGGAACACAGCGCTCATGGTGGCGTATGTCGCGGGCGTGTCGCCCGCACGGTTGTCACGATGGTATCCTGCCGAGGAGCCGTGACCGCGGTTCTCTTGTTCGCCAAGGCACCACGGCTCGGCCGGGTGAAGACGCGGCTCGCCGCGGAGGTGGGTGAGGAAGCGGCGCTCCAACTCTACCGTGAGATCGGTGCTCGGGTTGCCGCGTCCGTCGCGGCACGCCACGCGCTCACGGTGTGGCATGACCCGCCGGACGCGCAGGAGGACATGCGGGAGTGGCTGGGCGCGCACCGGTATCTGCCGCAGGACGGCGGTGACCTGGGCGAGCGGCTGTCGCGCGCCTTCACCCGGCACTTTGCCGAGGGTGAGGGACCGGTCATCGTGATCGGTGCCGATGCGCCCGGCGTCTCGGGCGCTACGGTGGCCGAGGCGGAGCGCCGGTTGCGCGACCACGATGCCGTGATCGGCCCGGCCGCCGACGGGGGGTACTACCTGCTCGGCCTGCGTGCACCTTCGCCGAGCGTGTTCGAGGGGATTCCCTGGAGCACGGACCAGGTGTTCTCCGTCACTGTGGCACGATGTCGGGCATGCCACCTTCGACTAGAGGTGCTTCCGGTGCTTCGGGACCTCGACACGGCGGCCGATCTCGAGGCCCTTGGCATCCGGCGCCCTTGACCCGCTCCTCAGGCGACCGGCATATTGTCCGGACGTTTTCCCTGAGCGATGCGCGCGAGGTGACGGTCGATGGCCTGGAGAGTGATTGACACGGGTGACGAAGTCTGGCACGTGCAGCCGGCGGCCGAGATGCGGCCGGATGCCAGAATGTGGCAGTTGACGCTCTCCTTCCGGGCCGCGAAGACCGATCGGGAACCTCGGGCGTTCTGGGCGTCGTTCCCGATCGAGGCCAACTCCAAGTCTTCCCTCTTCCAGGCAGCCGATCGGCTGACCAACGATACGCTGAAGGAAGTCCTCGTCCAGCATTTGAGTTAGGCTGCGACCCGCCCGCCGATGTCGCTCACGCCGGTTCAGGAGCTTCGCCGCATCGCCGAGGCCGTGGGCCAGATTCGGGGGCACTCCGTGCAGGACGTGGAGATCCGTGCCGATTGCCGGCAACTCCGAGTGACCCTCGACGACGGAAAGATTCTCTTGGTGTCGGTCCTGTTGGACGACGCGGGCAAACCCCGCTTGGACGCCGATCTGTTACGCCTCGAGGAGGTCGTCCCGACTCGGCAGCTCGAGGTGCGTTTCGAGGAGAGTGGCTGACCAGCCGTTCGAGATCGTGACTGCTCCGCGCTCGCGTGAACGTCTCAAGTTCTTGGACTTCGAGTTCGAGAAGCTCCCGGACGGCCAGTGTCGCTCCCGGGTGGTGCTGGAAATGCACGCCGGAGAGCAGTTCGTGGGTGAGGCGACGGGGATCGGCTCGGCGACCGGTGAATTGCGGGTCGCCGCGCAGGCTGCCACGATCGCGCTGCAAGACGCGGTGGGGACCAAGCTCAACTTCGAGCTGCTCGGCGTGAAGGCGGTGCGTGCCTTCGACGCAGTGGTCGTGATCGTGTCCCTCTCGTGCCACAATGGGGTGCCCGCGACGAGGCTCGTGGGGTCGTGCCTCAGTGAGACGGATGTCCAGCGTGGCGCAGCCCTTGCAGTACTCAATGCCACGAACCGGCTGCTCGGGAACATCGTGTTCGTGAGGTGAGATGCGTCACACTCCCCGCTGGTCCGCCGTTGTCCTCGCGGCTTTCTGGGCCGGGACGGCCGGGTGTGCCTCGACCACGACGAGTCTCGATGAAACCATGACGCCCGTCGAGGCCGCTGCCGCCGACGAACCGATCGCGGACTCGTGGGTGCTGGAAGCGTCGACCCCCGAGGACTCCCTTGCCGACCTCAACGCCCTCGAGGCGCTACGCGCGCTCGAGTTCCGGAGTCTGGGCAAGGGTACCGAGCACGTGCGTGGGGTGCTGTCGGCGCTGGATCTGGGATCGGTCGGGGCGGCGCTGTCCTACGGGTCGGAGGGGAACGGGCCGCGCGGTGGACCGGCCAGCCTCGAGGGGCCGAGCTACGACATCGACGTGCGCTCGTTCGCCGATCGGGACCAGGTCCGCTACTACGAGCGCTTCTTCCTCGGGCCCGCGCGCGACCGCTTCCAGATCTGGCTGGGTCGGTTACCCCGCTACGAGGGGATGATCCGCGAGCGGTTCCGGACCCTCGGGATTCCGGAGGACCTCGTCTATCTCGCGCTGATCGAGAGCGGGTACTCCAACACGGCGGTGTCGCGGGCCAACGCGGTGGGCATGTGGCAGTTCATCGCGTCGACGGGCCGCACGTACGGACTCACGATCGACACCTGGGTGGACGAGCGTCGCGATCCGTTCCTTGCGACCGAGGCAGCCGGCCGGCACCTCGCCGATCTGTACGAGCTGTTCGGCTCGTGGTATCTCGCGGCGGCGGCGTACAACGGTGGCGCAGGACGGGTGACGCGGGGGATTCGGCGACTCTCGGCGGGCGACTCGCTGACCGACGAGACCTTCTTCCACCTGTCGGACCGCCGCTACCTCCGGCGTGAGACGCGCGATTACGTGCCCAAGCTGATTGCCGCCGCCCTGATCGCCAAGGATCCGGAGCGGTACGGGTTCACGCCGGGCCCGGCGCTGCCGCTCCTGGAGTTCGACGAGATCACGGTGCCCGACGCCACCGGCCTGGACGTGCTCGCCCGCCTGGCCGACACGTCGGCCGTGGCGCTGGCGCAGCTCAATCCCCACTACATCCGCGGCGTGACCCCGCCCAAGCGGAGCGCCATCGTGCGGGTGCCGCGAGGCACGGGCGCCCTCGTGGCTCAGCGCTACCAGGACCTCCCGGTCAACGAGCGCGTCAACTTCGTGGAGCACGTGGTGCGGCGCGGCGAGACGCTGTCGGAGATCGGGAGGCGGTACGGTGTGAGCGTGTCGCTGCTCCGCGCGGCCAACAACAACGTCCATCCGCAGCGCCTCCAGATTGGCCGGCGGCTGGTGATCCCGATCAGCCCGGCGGCGCGGTCCGGTGCGGTGCGCAGGCCGGCCGCGGCACCGCAGCCGGTCGTGACCGGTGCGCAGTACCACGTCGTTCGTCGTGGCGACTCGCTGTGGGGGATTGCGCAACGGTACGGCGTGGGCGTGAACGATCTCACGCGCTGGAACCGGATGGAGCGGAACGACGTGCTGCGGGTGGGGCAGCGCCTAGTCGTCGCCCCGTCCGCGGGGAGCGACTAGGCGCCTCCCTGGCGACTCACCAGGTTCCCAGATACCCGTTCATGATCGACGAGGCGTACCCGTTGCGTGGGTTGCGTCCCTGGGCGAGCAGCTCCCTCAGTCGCGTCGGCCCCCAATTGTAGGCCAGCAGCGCCATCTCGACATCGCCGTACGCGTTCAGCAGGTCGCGCAGGAATCGGAGGCCAATCCGCAGGTTGGTCTCGGGGTCTTGCAGCCGCTCGAGGGTGATCGTCTCGTCGTAGTACCGCGCCGTCGCCAGCTGCACCTGGGCGAGCCCGATCGCGCCGGCATGACTTCGGGCGCGTGGACGGAAGCCGCTTTCCAGGTTCACGAGGCGGAACGCCAGCTCCGGGTCGAGGCCCTGCTTGAGCGCAGTTTCGTACACGAGCTCGGCCATGTCGGCCGGAACCCCGTACCGCTTGGAGAAGCCCACGATCGCTTCCAGGCGCCGGAGCTCGAGCCGCGTGAGCTCGAGTTCCCCCGCCGTCGTGTCGAGTGACTGCCGTAACAGTCCGAACTGCGACCGGATGGCCGTGCCGGTGTATCCGAGCCCGTCATCGGCCGAAGCGACGGCCCGCGGGCCCCACATACCGGCCAGGCTGGCCAGGGCGAGCACCGCCCCGACGAGGCCCGCGCCGCGGAGCGTCAACCGCTGCGTCGCGGAGAGCCGCTGCCACGTCGCCCTGAGGCGATCGCTGACGGCCCGAGTCAAACGTCGTATGTCGATCATCACGTATCCTTGGTGTCGTTCATCCAGCGCCCGGATCGGCCCCCCGCCTTCTCGAGCAGCCGGATCGGTCCGATCTCCATGGCGTACCCGGTCGACTTGACCATGTCGTACACCGTCAGGAGGGCCACCGACACGGCGGTCAGGGCCTCCATCTCGACCCCGGTCCGGCCGACCGTCCTCACCTCTGCCTCCACCCGGACCCCCGGAAGCCGGGGATCCAACGTGGCCCTGACCGCCACGTGGTCGAGGGCGAGGGGGTGACACAGGGGGATCAGCTCGGCGGCCCGTTTGGCCGCCATCACCCCTGCCATCTCCGCCGTTGACACAACGTCGCCCTTGGGGCCCGAGTTTCGCTCGACCAGCGCGAGGGCTTCGGGGGATATTCGGATGCATCCCTCCGCCCGGGCCAACCGTTTCGTCTCGGGCTTGCCCGAAACATCCACCATGCGCGCCCTGCCGCCCTCATCGAGATGCGACAGCGTCACAGGAGCGCCTCCAGATCGGCTGCCAGCACCGCCAACGCGAGCTGCGGATTGGCGTTGCCCTGTGCAGCGTCGCGTGCCTCCTCGACGCGCTTGATGGCGCGCAGCCGACCCTCGATGCCCGGCGCCCCTCCTCCTGCCTGCTGCCGCAACTCGTCCCGCAGCCTCAGCGCCAGGGCGTCCAGCATGCCCGTGAAGTCGCCCCTGGCTGCCCACGTCGGCTGGGCCAACGCCATCGGGAGCCACGACCGGTTCCGCTCGCGGACCGCCTTCAGCAGCGTGGCAGCCGCCCGGTCCGGGCCGTCCGACCCGTCGTCCCCGCGGAGCGCACGGCCCACACACCCTTCGGCCAACAGCACGCGACGCTCGAGTGCCACCCCCTTCGGAGCCGGCCGGACCTCCGCCTTCACGAAGGCCGCGACGTCGTCATCCTTCAGCCGCGGGATCCGGAACGTCACGAGCCGCGACCGAATGGTCGGCAACAGCGCGTGCGGATCGGCCGCGGTCACGATGATCGTCGTGTCGGCCGGTGGCTCCTCCAACACCTTGAGCAGGGCGTTGGCGGCNNATAATCGTCGTGTCGGCCGGCGGCTCCTCCAATACCTTCAGCAGCGCGTTGGCCGCCTCCTGACTCGATTCCTGCACGATGAGCCGCTCGGCATCCCCCAGGATGAACACCTTCCTGGCTCCCGAAAACGGCGTCATCCAGGCCAGCCGGTGGAACAGCCTCACCGAGGCCAGCGAGTGGCTCGTGAGCCCTTCTGGGCGCCCCCAGAGGGGCTGGCTGCGCCGTTCGGCCATGACCTCGCCCAGCAGCTCCTGGGCTTCCTCGACCTGCTTGCCCGGGTCCCCGGCCTTGGGGCGGGGGATCGGGACGAACCAGTGCAGGTCCGGATGCCCGAGCCCCAGCACCTGGCGGCAGTGGGAGCACGTGCCACAGGGTGCCCCCGGCCCCTTCTCGCAGAGCAAGCCCTGCGCCACCCAGAGGGCCAGCCGCTGCTTGCCGACGCCCACAGGTCCCGTAAACAGGGCCGCCTGCGGGAACCGGCTGGAGGCGAGAGCGCCAGCCAGCCGGTCGAGCAGGCTCTGGTGACCGTAAATCGGTCGCAGACTCATGGTCCGGCAATCTACCTCCCGGGCGGTGCCAATGGTAGTCAGCCGGTCGTAAATCAAAGTGTGACAACCTTCTACGAGCACAAACAGTAGACAAAACGGGCGGGAGCGCAAGCCCCAGCGTAGTGTGAGCACTCACTCTTGTAGGCGGCCGTTGTGGGTGCACGCTCACATGTTGAGTCACTCCGGCGACACTGATCAGACATCGATCTGTGCTTGCGTCGGCAACCCCACACGCCGAAGTTGCGACCGCCTCCTTGGATGCCGGGACGGTGCCACTATGGGACTTCTGGGGGAGGTCGGCGATGGTACCACGCGCGTGGTCTGCGGGTTCACGGTTGGTGATGGTGCTCCTCGGGATGGCCGTGGCCGGATGTGACCCCTCGGCTGACGTCGTATTGACGGGTGGCGCCGTGTGGGCCGGTCCCGGGACCACGGTGAGCGGTCCGGGTGCACCGACGGCCCTCGCGATCCGGGACGGACTCGTGCTGGCGGTCGGCAGTGACGAGGAGATCCTGCGGCTCGCCGGCTCCCGCACCCGGCGGCTCGATCTCCGGGGCCGACGGGTGGTTCCGGGGTTCCTCGATGCGCACACCCATTTCGTGGCCGGCGGCTTCGAGTTGGCCTCGGTCCAGCTCCGTGACGCCGCGACGCCGGCGGAATTCGCCGAGCGGATCGGCGCCTTTGCGGCAGCGCACCCCGGCGAGTGGGTGACGGGGGGGACGTGGGATCACGAACTGTGGGGCGGTGAGCTTCCGCGGCGCGACTGGATCGATTCACTCACTCCCGACTCCCCGGTCTTCGTCGGCCGCCTCGACGGGCACATGGGGCTCGCCAACACGCGGGCGCTGGAGCTGGCCGGTGTGTCGGCCGCAACGCCGGACCCCCCGGGGGGAACGATCGTGCGTGATGCCGACGGGCGTCCGACCGGCATCCTCAAAGACGCGGCCCAGTCGCTGGTGCTATCCCTGATCCCGGATCCATCGGAGGAGGAACTCGATCGGGCCCTCGCCGCGGCGGTCGCCCATGCGCTGGAGCGGGGGGTCACCAGCGTCACGGACATGGGCAGCTGGAGTCATCTGGAGACCTATCGTCGGGCCCGGGCGCGCGGTGCGCTGCCGATCCGGGTGTACGCCGTCGTGCCGCTCGACACGCGCGATCGACTGGTGCAGTTGATCGGCCGCGAGGGGCGGGGGGATGACCGGCTGTTCTGGGGTGGAGTGAAGGCGTTCGTCGACGGGTCGCTGGGCTCGACCACGGCGTGGTTTTACGAGCCGTACGTGGACGATCCGTCGACGGCCGGTCTCATGGTCACCGACACCGCGGAGCTGCGTGACGCGATTCTGGATGCCGACGGACGTGGGCTCCAGCTGATCGTGCACGCGATCGGCGACCGCGCCAACGACTGGCTGCTCGACGTGTTCACCGGGGCGCGGGAGGAGCACGGCGCGCGGGATCGACGGGCCAGAATCGAGCATGCGCAGCACCTGACGCTTCAGGCGATTCGACGGATCGCCGCCGAGGACGTCATTGCCTCCATGCAGCCGTACCACGCAATCGACGACGGCCGGTGGGCCGAGAAGCGGATCGGGCCGGATCGCATTCGCACTACGTACGCGTTCCGGGGCTTGATAGACGCGGGGGCGCGGCTGGCCTTTGGGAGCGACTGGACCGTGGCGCCGCTCGATCCGGTGCTCGGCGTGTATGCCGCCGTCACCCGCCGCACGATCGACGGCGCGAATCCGGACGGCTGGGTGCCCGAACAGAAGATCACGGTCGAGGAGGCCCTGACGGCCTACACCGCGGGCGGTGCCTACGCGGCCTTCAGGGACGAGTCCCTCGGCACCCTGGAGCGGGGGAAGCTGGCGGATCTCGTGGTGCTCTCGGACGACCTCTTTGCCATCGATCCCGCCGCGATCCCGACGGTGCGGGTGGACCTTACAATGGTGGGGGGGGAGGTGGTGTTTGAGAGGTGACGAGAACGGGAAGCGGGAAGCAAGACACGGGAAAGGGGAAACGGGAAGCGGGAAGCGTAGATGATGCCAGAGCGCTTGGACCTGCCCCGATTTGGTGGACACCTCGAGTGAGGCCCATACTAGGGCAGGAGGTGTGTCATGGGACAGGCCCGGCGACGGAAGTATGACGAGCAGTATCGGCAGGAGGCCGTCCGGTTTCTGGAGGAGAGCGGGCGGCCGTTGCGCGAGGTGGCGGAGGAGTTACAGGTCAGCGAGCAGTCGCTGTCGCGGTGGCGGAAGCGGTATGGGACGGGGACGGAGGCCGTGTTGAGCCCGGGGGAGGCCGCGGAGTTGCGGCGGTTGCGCCGGGAGAACGAGATCCTGCGGCAGGAGCGGGATTTCCTAAAAAAAGCCACGGCGTACTTCGCGAACCCGTCCCCGTGAGGTACGCCTGCATCCGGCAGCACGAAGGGGCGTTCACGGTGGTGCTGATGTGTCGGGTGCTGGGGGTGTCGCGGGCGGGGTATTACGCGTGGCGCGCACGGCGGCCGAGTGCCTGGGCGCAGCGGGATCGGCAGTTGCGGGTGGCAATTCGGGCGATTCATACCGCGAGTCGGGGATGCTACGGCCGGCCGCGGATTCATCGGGCGTTGCGGGACGAGCACGGGCTCCGCTGCAGCCCGAAACGGGTCGGGCGGCTCATGCGGCTGGAAGGCGTGCGGGGGAAGCGGGCGCGGCGCTTCCGGCCCACCACGCGGGCTGCTGGCACTGCGCCAGCGCCCAACCACCTGCAGCGCCAGTTTCAGGTGGCGCACGTGAACCGGGTGTGGGCGAGTGACGTGACGGCCTGCCGTACCGCGCACGGCTGGCTCTATGTGGCCGTCGTGCTTGATCTCGCGTCGCGCCGGGTGATTGGCTGGTCGGCGGGGGCCAGTCTGGGCCAGGAGTTGACGCTGCCGGCGCTGCGCCACGCCCTCCGGCACCGGGCGCCACCCACCGGTCTGCTGCACCATTCCGATCGCGGCATGCACTACACCGGGACGAGCTATCAGCGGCTGCTTGCAGCCCACGGGGGCATCGCGAGCATGAGTCGCACGGGGGATTGCTGGGACAACGCGGTGGTGGAGAGCTTCTTCGCCACCCTCAAGACGGAGCTCGTCGCAGACGCCCGTTGGCCGAGTCGCGCCGACGCGATCGCCGACATCCGCCAGTACCTCGACTGGTACAACCGGCAGCGGCTACATTCGACGCTCAACTACGTGAGTCCGGCCGTCTTCGAACGCCGACTCACCGCTGCCTAAACCCGTGTCCACGAAACCGGGGCAAGACCACCGCGATTGGCAGCTTGGCAGTCCTACCACCCTACCGTCCTACCCTCGTACCGTCCTACCCTCGTACCGTCCTTC
>JABAOD010006190.1_pt1 | contig 22305 bp, 23 predicted proteins | sample 7062151 | NCBI WGS metagenome assembly JABAOD01 (sample SAMN14538626, study PRJNA623070) | marine sediment metagenome | biome: marine biome [ENVO:00000428]; feature: marine pelagic biome [ENVO:01000023]; material: deep marine sediment [ENVO:00002113] | place: India: Gulf of Khambhat ... | reverse complement strand
ATGCTGAGGCTCGACCCAGACCCGCGGGTTGGCGCCGCTCAGTCCGTGGAGCCGATGACTGAACACGCCGATCTCGATACCGATGTGGTCGCCTCGATCTGACTCGATGGGCACGACCTCGATCACATGGACGAGACCCCCTGCGGTCTGCCGGTTGAAGAGTTGCTTGCGCTTCTTGAACCCTTCCGACTTGAGATAGGGATGCACGTGGGCGACCACCGCATCGAGTACGCCGCTCTCTGCTGGCATGTCACCACCGTACGCGACAGTGGGCCTGCCAGCGCAAGGAGTCGAACGGCTCTTCTGGTCCGCTACACGGTCGGCTGGGTCTGAGAGACACGCCGGTAGCGTGACGCCGTGACCACACCACACCGATCGGCCACTGTCGGCTGGATCATGTACGACCTCGCCAACACCATCTTCGCTCTGGGCGTTGTCGGGCTGTACTTCCCCGAGTGGATGACCACCGTCGGCCTGGCTGACTCCAATCTGGCGATCACCCAAGCCGCGGCCGGGGCAATCGTGGTGTTTGCGGCACCGTGGATCGGCGCCCGCACCGATCACTCGGGTTCCCGACTGCCGGCGCTGGCAGGTACCACCGCCGTCGCCGTCCTCGCCACGTCGATCCTGACCCGCGGTCCGCTCTGGCTGACGTTTCTGGCTCTGGGAATCGCCTTGGTGGCCCTCAACATCGGCAGCGTGGTCTACGACGCGTTGCTCCCGATCGTCTCCACTCCCGCCACCCGAGGCCGCGTGTCGGGAATCGGCGTCGGAGTGGGTTATCTGGGCTCGTTCGTCGGTCTTGGCATCGGGATCGTCACGCTGGAGATGTTGGGGTGGACACACGCCGGCACCTTCACGACCCTGGCCGTTGCGTTTGCGTTGTTCTCGACGCCGACGTTCCTTTACGTCCGAGACACCGAGCCGATCGCAGCGATCGGGGCTCCCCCTGCGCTCCGGTCGGTCGTGTCGAACCTGATCTCGTCTTGGCGAAGAGCGTCGACCTTCCCGGGCGTCGTTCGTTTCCTGATCGGACGGTTCATGTACACAGACGCCATCAACACGCTGATCGGTGGCTTCCTGGTGATCTTCGCCATCGAGGAACTCGGACTGGAGCGCCAGGGTTCAGAGCTGCTGTTGGGATTGGCGATCATCGGCGCGATCTTCGGAGGCATCGGTGGCGGCCGACTCACCGAGACGATCGGGGCCAAGCGGACGCTTCGGCTGGTGCTGCTCGTGTGGATCGTCACCATCGTGTCAGCGGTGGGTGCCGCCCTCGCCGATCTACCCGAGATGGTCGTCGTCATCGGCTTGCTGGGCGGAGCGGCCCTCGGCGCCACGTGGGCCTCCGACCGAGTCCTCATGATGGACGTGTCGCCACCGCAGCACCTCGGTGAGTTCTACGGCCTGTACGCAACCGTCGGGCGCTTCGCCACGATTCTCGGACCACTGGTGTGGGCAGGGGTGGTGAATGTGCTCGGTTGGGGCCGACCTGTCGCGATGCTGATCCTCGCCGGGTTCGTCGGCGCCGGTTGGTGGATCCTGCGCCGCATCGAGGTTCCGTCACCCGCCGGGACCTGAGACGCGTCGAGGCCGGCCGGCACCCGTAGAATCCGGATCATGACCGATCAACCGAACGAAGATCCTCTCCTCGCCTCGGACGACGAAGAGGTTCCAGAGATCATGACGCCCGACTTCGCCACCGAAGCGCGGCCCGTGGTTGATCTCGAGCCGGCCGAATTCGATGTCAGCGAGGACGGGACGGCGCCGGCCACGACCGAGTCTCCGGCGGCTGCGACCAAGACGGTCTACCGGGGCTCGGGCGTGCGGTGGGGGTTCATTGCGGGTCTCGTGCTGGCGGTGCTGCTGGTCATTCTCGTCTTTCAGAACACCGCTCCGGTCTCCTTCAGGTTCCTGATATGGGAGATCGAGACTCCACTGGCAGCCTTGTTGATCGCGACCGCAGTCATTGCGGCCGTCGCTGACGAGCTGGTTGGTGTCGTCGTGCGTGCCCGCAGGCGCAGGCGCTTGGCGGAGAAAGAAGAGCTCGAAAAGCTCCGCCAACAAGGCCCTCAATGATCCTGAGGAACCGGCCGCGGCTCCTCTTCGTCCAAACCATGAGACGAACGAGGAGATCTCATGCGCTGGACAACTCTCTTGCTGACCATCGCGGCGGTCGGGCTCACCAGCTGTGCACCGCAGGCCGACGTCGCCGCCCAGCCGGAACTCGTTCCGGCCCAGGCGACGCCCGTCTACCAGGAGGTTGCCCCGGTGACATCTGACAACGCCGGAATCAGTGTGAGCGGAACCGGGATCGTGAGCGGAACGCCCGACACCCTCACCCTCACGATTGGTGTGTCCATCCTGCGGCCGACGGTGCAGGCGGCAGTCGACGATGCAGCCCAACGAGCCCAGCAGCTGATCGATGCTGTGCAGGCTCGAGGTGTCGCTGAGGGCGACATCCAGACGGCGAACTACAGCATCTGGCCTCAGTACGACTACCGCAACGACACGCAGGTGCTGCGTGGCTACCAGGTCGACAACTCGTTGGTGGTGAAGATCCGAGATCTCGACCGGGCCGGCGAGATCATCGACGCCGCCAGTGAGGCAGGCGGCGATGCTGCTCGCATCAATGGCCTGCGATTCGCTCTGGAAGACAACGCGGCACTGCTCATCGCAGCTCGGGAAGCCGCCTGGCAGGACGCGTTGGCCAAGGCCCAGCAACTGGCCGACTTGGCCGGCGTCGGCCTGGCAGCTCCGGTTCGGATCGCAGAGAACGTGAGCGCTCCTCCGATTGCGATCCCCTACGAACGAGCAATGGCCGCGGATGCAGGGTTCACAACACCGATCGAAGCAGGTGAGAGTCAAGTGACCGTGACGGTGTCCGTCACGTTCGGCATCGGTTCCTGACCTCTACTCTCGCTCGGCGATGACGAGGATCACCCTGCTCTTCGCGGTCGCGTGGTTGGCGGCGGCATGCACGCTGCCGAACTCCAGCGAGCCCGACATCAACCTCGGCTCGGTCCCCGACGGCAGCTCCGCGTCGCTGGTCCGGGTCGATGACGGTGACTCCTTCGCAGCCCTCGTCGATGGACAGGAACAACGAGTCCGGCTCATAGGTGTGAACGCACCGGAACAGGGCGAATGCCTCGCCGATGCAGCCCGGGACCGGCTCCGCATGCTTCTCGATGGCCGACCGTTGGTGCTCGTGGAAGACGTCGATCCCGCTGATCGGTTCGGACGACTGCTGCGCTACGTGTTCGTCGGTGATCTGTTCGTGAACGAGACGCTGGTCGCCGAGGGCCTCGCAGTCGCACGTGCCTTCGAGCCGAACACCGCACAGCAGGAAGGGCTGGACGCGGCCGAGCGAGATGCCCGAGAGCAGCAGTTGGGCATCTGGGATCCAGAGGCCTGCGGCGCAACCGAGGCCAATCTGATCATCGTCGACGTCGTCGCTGACCCACCGGGACTCGACATCGAAGGCGAGTACGTCGAGATCGAGAACCCGGGACCACCCGTCGATCTGACCGGGTGGGTCATTCGAGACGAAACCTCTCAGAATCGCTATGCGTTCCCATCAGGATTGGTCCTCGCCACAGGAGATCGGATCCGGGTCTACACCGGCTGCGGCACCGACGGGGCGGCAGTCGCCTACTGGTGCTCCCCCGCTCCGGTCTGGGACAACACCGGTGATACAGCCTTCTTGATCGGCCCATCAGGTTCGATACGGGCCAGCTTTGCGTACGGAGGATGAGCCGAGGCGATAAGGTGGTCGCTCCGTACGAGGAGGGAACGTGATGGCTGGAATTGGGGACTTCTTCAAGAGGCTGTTCGGATCGGCCAAAGAAGTGGCGAGCGAGGCGGCCGAGAAGGCTGATGCCGCCATGGACAAGGTCGGCGACGTCGCCGGCGGAGTCATGGACAAGGCGGGTGATTTCGCAGGAGATGCCGTCGACAAGGTCAAGGAAGTCGCGTCTGACGCCAGGGAAAAGGTGGAGGATCTCGTTGGTGGCGACGACGCCTCAGATGTGGTCGAGGGAGCCAAGGAAGCAGCTGCTGATGTGGCCGCCGACGCACGAGAAGCAGCCGGCGACGTCGCTGAGGCGGCCGCCGACACTGCGTCAGACGCAGTCGACGAGGCCAAGGAAGCCGCCGGAGATGCCGCCGACGAAGTCACCGGAGGAGGTGGCGCCTGAGCGGTGCCTGAGCCTCCGATCGATTCGTGGGCCGACCCAGTCGCCGCCGCTGATGCGGCGGCGACGTCGTTGTTGAGGGTGATCGCAGAGGGAACCTCTGTGCCCAAGGCGCTCGCCGGATTGCGGCGAAGGACCAATGAACCCCTGGTGCTGGCTCTCTCGGATGCGGCCGACAGCGACGATGCCGCTGCGGCAGTGCGCCGATATCGAGATGGCCTTCGCGATTGGTCATGGCTGACTCGGCTGGCTGTCGATCACGCTTCGGCACCGAGCTTCGGCGCGGTCTCGCTGGGCTCCACCACCCGGAGCTTCCTGAGAGCAGTCGCCGACGTGACTGCGGCGGTCCCTGAGGTCTTCACGCACAGCAGGGCAATCGCACGAGGTCTCGGATACCTGGGTCTTCCGATCGCTCTCAGAGACCCATCTTCGGCGGCAGTGTTGTTGGTCCCAGCGCAGGCCCGGCACGGCCACCGCGTGTGGACGACCATGCAGGCGGCAGAAGCGGTTCGCCGCGCCCGAGATGGTGAGACTGAGGTGGTGGTGCTCTGTCATCCTGCTGCCACCTTGTCGTCGAAAACCCGCATCGCCTACCGTCCCGATCCGATGATCATCGACATCAAGACCGGCAGTGGAGTCTTCTCATGAAACGAGTCTCGAGGCGCCTCGGAGCCATCAAACCATCGGCAACCATGGCCATCACCACCAAGGCGAAGAGCATGCGGGCGGACGGCGTGGACGTCATCGGCTTCGCAGCAGGAGAGCCGGACTTTCCGTCGCCCGCTCACGTCGTCACGGCCGCCGTCGAGGCCGTTCAGGACGTGCGGAACCACAAGTACAGCGCAGCAGCAGGTCTTCCCGAGCTTCGAGAGGCCGTGGCGGCGGCCACGGAGGAATACTCGGGAGTGCCCGGCACCGGCGACAACGTGGTGATCACCAACGGTGGCAAGCAGGCGGTGTTCAACGCGCTGGCCGCCGTTGTCGACGACGGCGACGAGGTGCTGTTGCCCAGCCCGTTCTGGGTGACGTATCCGGAGGCAATCGCTCTGGCGGGTGGCACACCTGTGGAGGTCGAGACGTCGATCGAGACGGGTTTCAAGACCACGCCAGACCAGCTCGAAGCCCTCAGGACTCCCTCGACCACAGCACTGGTGTTCACATCACCGTCCAATCCGACCGGCGCCGTGTACACCCGGGAGGAAGTCGAAGCGATCGGACGGTGGGCAGCTGAGGAAGACATCTGGGTCATCACCGACGAGATCTACGACCGCCTGGTGTATGGCGACGCTCGCTTCGCTTCGTTGCCTGGTGTGGTCCCCGAAATGCGAGACCGCAGCATCATCGTCAACGGTGTCGCCAAGACCTACGCCATGACAGGATGGCGAGTCGGCTGGATGGTCGGCCCGCCTGACGTCATCAAGGCGGCCGGCAGCTTGATGTCGCATTCGACATCCAACGTCGCCAACGTGACCCAGCGGGCGGCGCTGGCCGCGATCACGGGGCCGCAGGATGTCGTCGAAGATCGCCGCCGCATCTTCGACCGGCGCCGGCAATCCATGGTCGACTACCTCCGATCAATGTCCGGAGTCACGTGCCTCGACCCGGAGGGAGCCTTCTACGCCTTCCCGGACATGCGAGGCGCGCTCGGACGGGAGTACTCGGGCCGGCCGGCGGAAACGACGCTCGACCTGGCCGCCATTGCCCTCGAACAGGCTCATGTGGCATTCGTGCCCGGCGAGGCGTTCGGCGCACCCGGCTTTGCTCGCTTCTCCTACGCCCTGGCCGACGCCGATCTCGAGGAAGGCATGCAGCGCCTGGGCGGGCTTCTCGCCTGAATCGTCCAGACCTACTATGCCGCCGTGGCCGGCGCGAAAGCGATGCTCCTGGTGGGACCGAGGCAGTTCGTGCCAACTGTTCTGCCTGTCGCGGACATCGAGGCCGGCGCCTGGTTGGCTGTCGAGGCCACGGGCGTCTCGGGCGTCGAGGTCCAAGCGTGGTCGGGATCGAGCCGCTTCGTCGAGTACCCGGTGGTACCCGGCCACGAGGTAGTCGGCAGGATCGCCGCAGTATGCGATGAGAGCACCGGGCTCGAGGTGGGCACCCGGGTCGTCGTCGAATCGACCATCCGATGCGGAGCCTGCCGGCGTTGCACGACTGGCATGTCGAGCTGCTCCTATCGGCGGCCTGTCAACGCATACGGCCAGATCCCATCCACGGTGCAGCCGGCGCTGTGGGGCGGGTTCGCCGAAATGATGTACCTCGATCCCGGGGCGCGTGTCCACGTCGTGTCGGATGACATTCCTGCCGAGCGTGCCACGGTCGCTCACGCGCTGGCGGCGGGTTTCACCTGGGCTGTCGAGTATCCGATCCTCCAACCGGGCGAAACGGTCCTGATTCTCGGGCCAGGGCCTCGTGGCCTGGCTGCAGCCGTTGCGGCCAAGAACGCCGGAGCCGGCTGGGTTGGCATCACGGGCCTGGCGCATGACGCAGACCGATTGCGACTGGCAGGCCGCCTGGGCGCCGACATGACGGTCAACGCCGAAGTCATGGATGTCGGCTCGGCCGTTGCGGACAGCCTCGGGTCCCGGCCCGACGTCGTGGTGGACTGCACCTCGGACGACGCTGAGGCGTTCCTGACAGCTCTCGACCTCGTCCGGGCCGGGGGTCGGGTCGTCTTGGCCTCGACCAAGGGCTCCAATGCGGTGTCGCAGCTGTTCTCCGATGTGGTGGTGGTCAAGGAGCTCACCATTCGCGGTGCGTTTGGTGCTTCCTCAGCGGGGTACCACTGGGCGACTCAGCAACTCGCAGTCGACCCCGACCTCGACGCCCTGGTGTCACACCAATTCCCGCTCAGCGAAGCTGATCGTGCCATTCAGGCCACCGCCGGCATGCTCGGTCGTGACGAGCTCATCTCCGTTGCTGTGACCTTCTAGTGGCCGGCAGCCTTCTCCTGGTTGCCAACCCGGCCGCCCGGGCCTTCACCGGCGGCCTCTACCGGCGCATCAAGGCACTCCTCGGCCGCCACTACGACGTTGCCCATGCTTGGCCGACATCGGCCGGCGAGGTCGAAGAGGTGGTGGCTGACGCCGCCACCCGCGGAGTGGGCACGGTCGTGGTCATGGGCGGGGACGGGGTCGTTCATCATGCGGCCCAGGCTCTCGTGTCCGGCTCGACGGCGTTGGGCATCGTGCCTGCCGGCACCGCCAACGTCCTGGCGAAAGTGCTGGCCTTGCCGGAGCGACCCCTGGCAGCGGCCCGCCTGATCGCCGAGGGTGGAGAGCGCAGGCGCATTCCGGTCGCCCGGATCACGACCGACACCGACGCCGGACCGTCGACCCACTACGCCACGTTCAACATCGGCCTCGGCTACGACGCCGACGTGGTGGCCGCAGCCGAAGCCGGTCCTGACCGCAAAGCTCGACTCGGCGTGCTGCACTACGCCGGCAATGCCTTCGAGACCGTCTGGGCGTATCGCAAGCGAGCACCGATGATGACTTTGGATGTCGAAGGAGTCCGCATGCCCGGTGTCATGACCGCCATCCAGCTCCACCACACCTACACGTACTTCGGCCGCTTGCCAATGGTCGTCGGACCCGATGATCCGCTGTCAGGCATCGTCGTGGAGCGCCTCAACATGCGTCGAGCCACTGCGATGGCGCTCCGCTCGTTCCGTGGGCCGATCGAGCCCGGCGCCGCAATTCGGCAGTTCGCCGGGGCGGCACGGCTCACTGTCGAGGCGCCCGACGGTGTCCCGGTTCAGGCCGACGGAGAGATACTGGGGCACGCTTCGCGAGTGGCGGTGGCCCTGGTCCCTGACGCATTGCCGGTCGTGATTCGACCGGCACCTCCGTCCACGGAGTGATCGACGCCAAAAAGAGAGGCTCCGGTAAGGGGGGAACCGGAGCCTCTGGTGCGGGACGCGAAGGTCAGTGACATGTCACCGTCCTTCAGGCGTGGGAACGATCCCATACTGGGCGATCGCATGCCAATACCGGAAGGCAGGTATTGGCCTACCGGACTGCAATGAGAGTGGAACTGGTTCCATCCGTGTCCGATCGGCCCTCATCGCCGCCCTCCCCGGATGCCACCGTTGGTGGTCATGGGGCGCCAACCGGGGCACCGTCCGTGACAGTTACCGGCGACTGGAAGATGCTGGTGCGCAGGCCCAGAGGTTCGGGGGTGTACCGATGCCGTCGGGCCGTGGGTTCAACCGTGGCCGGTGCGAGCCGCGACACTCACGGCCGCCAGGGCTGCCCGAAGCTCGGCCCGGCTCCGAAGCTCGTCACCGATGGGCCGGCCGACCAGCACGTCGAGGTGTCTTCTGATCGTGCCGGCCAGCTGGTTCCGCAGCTCTGCCGCCGCCCGCCTGGACGCTCGGTCGGCAGCCCATCCGATGAGCCATCGACTCAGCGCCACGACGGCGAGCCCTCCCCCCACGAGGATCAGGTGCCAGGGGACTTCTCCTCGCTCAGGGGGCAGCGCCCACCACCATCCGGCGCCGATGAGGGCTGCAACCAACCCCAGCCAGCCCACCAGGCCTGCCGTTGCAGGTCGCGGCGGAGCCGGCTCGGCCGACCGCAGGGTTCGGTCCATCGTGGCCGCCACCTGAGTTTCCACCCACATCTCCTCGAAGTGCTCTGCCAGACGCTGACCTGTCTTGCCGCGCAGCCGGGCGATGACCGTGCCGATCAGCTCCGAGAGCAACCCTCGGGCCGTTCCGGCAGCCGTGCGGCCCGGCCACTGGCGAAGCCGCTCCATGATGTCGTGGTCGATTCCGAGCGCCCGGCCCAGGCGACGACGCCGGACGGCCCCGACGAGACCCGCCGGGTGGCGGGAGAGGGCGACAGATCGGCCGGCGGCTGCGATCGCCCGCTCCGTCTCAGGCGCCACCGCCGCGGTCGTCAGCACCTCGGCAGCGCGGTCCCGGGTCTCCTCCCACAATGCTGACCAGTCCACATCCCGGTCGAATCCGGCCGCTTTCTCGAGAGCCTGGGCCGCACCGGCCACATCGGCGAGGAGCTTGTCGCCGACCAAGCGCTTGTCCTCGACCATCGCCTCGAGCCGGGCCCACAGCGGACCGATTCCGATGGGCGCACCGATGTCGGGAGCGGCGGCGGTGGTCACAACGGTTGGATCCTCGAACCCGTCGTCCCGGAGCTGCCGAGCAAGGTCATCCACGATGATCTGTCGGTCGGCTTCGAAGACCCGATCGATCTGGTTGAGCACGAAGATGAACTGGTGCTCGTACGCCACCAGGTGTTGGAGGAAATCCTGGTGTACGACACGATCGTTGTACTTCTCGGGATCGAGCACCCACACGACCGCATCGACCTGCGGCAACAAACGCTCGACCTCGTCCCGGTGAGCACCGGCGACCGAGTCGACGTCGGGCATGTCGAGCAAGCACACGGGGAGAGGCAGCTCGTGGCCGAGTCGATCGGGGATGCCGAGCGAGTCCAGCAGCCTCGTCAGGCCGGGCTCGGGTTGCTGCGGCAACCAGGCCAAGGACGTCTGGGTCGTGGGCCGTAGCACGCCGGTCGCCGCCACTTCCTCGCCTGCCAGCGCATTGAGAAGGCTCGACTTGCCTGATCCGGTGCCGCCGACGAGCGCAACGACCACGGATCGACCCAAGAACCCCAGGCGACGTCGCGCTCGCGCCGCAACCCCGGCAGCATCCTCGACGACACCCTCATCCAACAAACCGGCCGCCAGCCCGACCGCTTCATCGAGCGCGTCGAGGGTCCGGGACAGATCAGCCATAGAAGCTCTCCGCCTCCGCGGCGACGGCCGCAGCCGCTCGCTCCAATTCGACGGGGTCGCCGGATCTCAGCTCATCCACGGCATACCGGGCAGCATCCGATGCGAGGGTGGTTCGAACCGCTTCCATCAGCGCCGCTCGGGCGTCGGCCACCAGCGTACGAGCAGCCGCAGACCCGAGCACGTACTCGAGGAGCTTCTGCTGAACGGCTGCGGCCCCGGCGGTGATACCGACCTCTGCGCCCGTCATACCCGCCGTCTGGCTGAAGACGGCGATGAGCGTCAGGACTGCGACCGCATTCACACCGTACGACGCGGCCGTCGCCAGCTTTCGTCGTCCTTCGCCGCGTTCGCGTACGAGACTCGCCACCCGGTCGAGCCATGCCTCGAGCTCTGTGTGAGCCCGGGTGTGCGTCTCGGGAGCGGCGGTCCAAGCCCGCTCGTCGAGGAGATGACGAGCGCCGTCGTCGAGATCCCAGGCGCTCGCCACCTGCCGAGCGGCAATGCCGGCCCGCCGCAGCAACTCGCCGGCCACTTCTGCTTCGGCCTCGGCGGTCACCGTCGGAGGCGGGCCGCCGAGCACCCGACCGAGCCATGCCCGAATGCGGCCGAGGCCCTCGCCCACCTCTGCGAACAGCTGACTTGCTCCGAGTTGCTCGTTCCAGCGCTGCAGGACCTCTCGTCGGATCATCGATCCGTCCCGAAGCTGCCGCTCGAACTCGACCGCTTGTTCTTCGTAGGCCTGTGCCGCCACCGCCGCCAGCCGGTCGAGGTCTTCGGTCTCGGCCTCGAAGTTATCCAGCACCAGATCGGCCAGCTCCACGGCCCGCGCCACGGCTCCCCTCGTTGCCGTCAACACCACAGCCGCAGCGCTGTCTCCGATCGCCTGCAGTTGATCGCGTAGAGGCTGGACGGCCTCGGCGGGCAATCCCCCGTGTAGCGCATCGACCGGCTGCTCGTCTATCACGAACGGCGACTCCGAGGCGATCCTCTCTTCTTGCAGAAGCCTCCCAAAATCCGAGGCGGGGCCGTCTGGTCCGGATGGTGCGCCGGCCGGCATGCGATTGATCACCGTCATCAGCGGAATCCCCCGCCTCACGACGCCTCTCAGCACGTCCCAGGGAACCCCGTCGGCATACCGTTGAGCGGTGGTCACGAAGACGGCGAAGTCAGCTCTGTTGATCAGGTCCTCCACCATCTCACGATGTTCGGCAACAACCGAATCGAAGTCCGGGGCGTCGACGATCACCACGTCTCGCACGAAATCGTCTCGGGTCGTCGCTACTTCGATCAGGCCGCCCAGGTCATCGAATGCCTCGCCGTTGGTCTCGTGCGTCCATGCCACCGGCCGCCTGGTCGTGGGGCGCACCGGGCCCGGCCTGGTGATCGCGGCCTGTGCCAGGGAGTTGACCAGGGTGGACTTGCCGGATCCCGTCGACCCCAACACCACCACCAGCGCCGGACCGTCGAGGCTTTCCAGCTTCGGGAGGAGATATCCGTCGATCGTGGACACCAGGTCCTCGACCAGCTCCCGACGCCGGGCGGACGCAGGGCCGGGCAGGCGAAACTCGAAGGTCCGAACGGCATCGGCCAACGCGTCGAGCGCTGCGGCCAGGGACGTTGACGGAGCAAGCGACATGGGGTGGGATTGTCCCACAACGAGTTTCTGTCACACCGGGTCCATACGCTCGACCCCATGTCGACGGTGCATGGACAGATGGAGAAGCAACGACTCGTGATCGAGGATCTGACGATCACAGATCCGCTGGTGATCGATGTTCTCGACCGGTATCCGGACAGCGAGCGAGGCGACGTGATCGAGCACCTGCTGTCGATCGGCGCCCGCGGGATGCGTTCCANNCCATGGGGTTGTCCGTCGGGCTCGACGACATCGACGGAAGCATCAAACGCTCGCTGGAGGCGGCCACCACCGAGGCACAGCGGGAGCTGACTCACACGCTCGAAGCAATCGTGGATCGTGCGCACGCTCAGCTGGATCCGACCCGCCTCGATTCTCCGGCAGCCCGGACGCTGGCCCAACTCGAGCAGTGGCGAGCCGACCTGTCCCAGGTGCTCGATCCGACCCGCCCGGATTCGAGTCCGGGCCGGCTCCTGAGCATGCTCGATCGGGCCATCGGCAGCGAAGGTGAGCTCGAGCTGCGTCTTCGCACGCTGCTGGACCCGGCGGGTGACGACTCCGCAGTCGGCACGCTCACGTCTCAGCTCACGAGCCGCATCAGCGAGGTCCGCGACCTGATCCTCGAGGAACGGGGCCGTCGCAACGAAGCAGACCGCGGTACCCAGAAAGGCGTCGCCTTCGAGGACACGTTGGAATCAGCATTGCGGATCGCAGCAGCACCCCACGGATGGGCAGTGGAACGCACGGGCGCTGTCACCGGCTCCTTACACGCCGATTCGAAGGTGGGCGATTTCGTGGTGCACCTCGACGACGACCATCGCATCGTGATTGAGGCGAAGAAAACGTCCCGAATCGGCCTGATGGGTGCAGACGGCATCCTGGCGGAATTGGACCGGGCGATGGCCAATCGCAGTGCCGACTTCGCCATTTGCGTCTCAGCCGACAACGCCTTCCCCGGCGAGGTCGGGATGTTCGGGGTCTACGGCAACCGGATCCTCGTGGTGGACGATGGCGACGGAGCCATGCTCGGCGTGGCCTTGCGCTGGGCTCGTCTGTCGGTGGCACTGCGCGACGAGCACGCTTCACGCACCGAGTTGGACCGGGTGCTCATCACAGATCGGCTGCAGCGCCTCCGAAACCTCGCCAAGAGATTCTCAGGAACGAAGAGATCGCTCACCCAAATCAGCGCGTCGATCGAGGATGTCCGTCAGAGCCTCGACGCAATCCGTCTCGAGGTCACCGACCACCTGAACGATCTCGAGAGTCACCTGCTGGGCCGGCCGTCGAACGTCGTACCGCTGGCCCCGGTCGAATCGCGCTGAGGTCAACCGATCTCGGCGGCGAGGATCGACTCGACGGTCGGGTGGGCGAATTCGAACCCGTGATCGAGAAGTCGCTTGGGAACCACCCGCAAACTCGACATGAGCACGTTCTCCACGAACTCGCCGCCGAGCAACGCCTTGAGGCCGAATTCGGGTGCGGGCACGATGGACGGTCTCCCGATGCGGCGACCAAGGGCTTTGGCGAAGTCTTTCTGACGCACCGGCTCCGGAGAGACGAGGTTGTATGGGCCCACCAGTGCGTTGTCCTCGATGATCCGGACGAACGCTCGAACAGTGTCGGTGAGCGATATCACGTCCCACCACTGCCGGCCGGATCCCAGCGCGCCGGCACCCAACCGTGCCGGAATCAGCAGCCGGCGAAACGCTTCCGACTCTGCCTTGACCACGATGCCGGTCCGGGTCGTGACCACGCGGATTCCCGCCTCGACAGCCGGCTGGGCGGCGCCTTCCCAGGCCTTGCACACCTCGGCGAAGAAATTGTCACCTGCGCCTGACTCTTCGGTGAGCAGCTCTTCGCCACGATCGCCGTAGTAGCCGTGTGCCGACGCACTCAACAACACGGAGGGTGGCTGGTCCATCTCCGCAATCGTGCGGGCGACGAGGCCGGTACCGTCGATACGGCTCTGCAGGATCGCCTGTTTCTTCGTATCGTTCCATTGGCGTCCCAAGAAACGATCCCCGCCGATGCTCTCACCTGCCAGGTGAATGACGGCGTCAACGCCTGACAGGCGCGACCCGTCGAGGTGGCCGGCACCCGGATCCCAGCGGATGTCGTTGCCCGATCCCCGTCCGATCGAAAGCACGGAGTGACCCGCCTCTTCCAGCTTCGCCCTGACGTGTCCTCCCAGGAATCCCGATGCTCCCGTGATCGCCACTCTCATGTCTCTCCACCTCGTGTCACGACGGTCGATTGTCCCTCCGCACAGCCGTCCAGGATCGGACAGAATCGGCACCAGGGACCGGCCGACTTCTCGGCGTTGGTACGAGCCTGCCAGACGAGCCGGATGTTCGACACCATGTCGCCCAGCGACGCGAGCGTCTGGCGCATGTCAGACAGGGTCGGAACCTGATTCTCACGTTCGCCGGTTCGAACTGAAATCGCTTCCACCATGGCGGGAGGGTGATCGTGGGTCAGGGTCCACAAGGCGGCGTAGAAGTGGAGTTGAGGAATGGCATCGCCGAGTCCCCCCGTCTTCCAATCGACGAGCCGGACACCCTCACCGGAGTCGAAGACAGCATCGACCGTGCCCCGGAGGAGAACACCGTCGCTCGGCTCCACTTCCAGCGGTTGCTCGGCGCCTTGGAAGCCCTCGGTGGGAAGCATCCGGAACCGGTCGTACAGCTCCTGGACCTCTTGGATCACGCCCCCGAGTGAACTGGGCTTGAGGCCGACCGCCGCAAGCTTGTAGTTCAGGTTCGAACTGCCGATGGCGCGTTTGCAGGTGTCGGCGAAGTCGGTGGCCGGAATCGGCCCATTGCGAAGATGATGAGCGAACACCGAGTGGGCCAGGCCCCCTGAGAAAGAAGCCCGGGAATCGGGCCCGTACACGCCGTCGAGGCGCGCCCGTGCCTGGTCCGGGCAGCGAAGATAGGTGACCCACGTGGAGGCCGAAATGACGATGTCGTCGCCCGGCTCGACCGCTGGGAACGTGAGCATGGCTCGATGGTAGGGGGAGGCTGACGGGCCGGTACACTTCCGGCCCTTGGCATGACCCTGCGTCGCGCGCTCCTCGTCCTCCTCACTCCCCTGCTGTTGATCGGCGGGCTGTTCGCGCTCGACCGAATCGTGCACCGGGACAAGGTGCTCCGCAACGTGGCGACCGGACCGGTGTCGCTGTCGGGCCAGTCTGTCGAGGAGGCGACCAGCACACTGCTGGGTCACGAGGATCGTCTGGTCACCCAGCCGGCCGAGTTCCTCATCGAGGGAACGGCCGTGACGCTCGATCCGGAGTTGGTCGGACTCACCGTGCCCATCGATCAGGTCATCGGAAGCGCGCTCGAGGTCGGGCGGGAGGGGTCCGTCTGGAGCCAGTTCACGAGTTGGTGGGGTCGACTGTTCACGACGACGACCATCGATCTCCCGGTGGAGCTGGACGATGACGCTCTTCAGGCGGTGTTCGACCTCTGGGACGAGACGGTCATCGGGCAGCCGCCCTTCGCCGGCGACGTCATGATCACCGACGACCTCGAGGTGATGGCTCTCTACCCCGAAGGAGGATTGGCGCTCGACCGCGGCACGGCCGCAGTCGTGGTCGCTCGTAGCTTGGAGTCGACCGAGCGAGAACGCCGGACCCTCGAGATTCGCACGGTCGCGCCTCCCCTCGACGATGAGAGCATCGACCAAGTAGCGGCCACGATTCGACTGCTCATCGACGGCCCGATCACCCTGCGGCGTAACGATCCCGACGCCGAGCTGGTGGTGACTCCTGCACAGCTGGCGGCTGCGGTCGAGGCCGAGATCGAAGGCGACCGGGCTGACGTGGTCCTCCGGGAGGACGTCATNNGTCATCGAACAGATACTTCGACCCATCAAGAGCGAATTCGAGGCGCCACCCGTCGATGCCGAACTCGTCTTCAATGAAGACCTGACCGTCACGGTCGAACCGGGTCTGCCTGGTGACTTGATCTCGGCGCAGCAGGTCGGCGAGGCCCTTCTCACTGCGTCGGCCAGGGCCGATCGCACGGGACCGATGCCGTTCGAAGAGGGCGCGGAACCGGAGGTGACCACCGAGGAGCTGGAATCGCTCGGGATTCGCCACCTCGTGTCGCAGTTCACCACGTATCACGATTGCTGTCAGAACCGGGTCGTCAACATCCAGCTCATGGCCGACATCGTCTCCGGCACGGTCGTCCTGCCCGACGAGGAGTTCTCGCTCAACGGCACGGTCGGCGAACGCACCAGAGAACGGGGGTTCCTGCCGGCAGGCACGATCGTGGCCGGCAAGATCGAGGACACGGTGGGGGGCGGGGTGAGCCAGTTCGCCACGACCACCTACAACGCCATGTTCTGGGGCGGCTTCGAGGACGTGAACCACACACCCCACTCGTACTACTTCAGCAGGTACCCCGAGGGCATCGAGGCAACCGTCAACTGGCCGAGCATCGACTTGGTGTTCCGCAATGACACGAACGCGGCGATCCTGGTGCGGACCCTGTACACCGAGTCATCGATCACGGTCCAGATCTGGGGGGACAACGACGGACGGATCGTCGCCGGCGAGCAGCGAGGAGGGGCAACGTCGCTGACTGTCGTCGCTGATGGTGGGCCGAACGCTCGGCAGGTGACCGCCGAGGTGACCGGGCGCTACGCCCAGCGTGATCCTGAGACCGAGTACGTCGCCAATGACGAGATCGAACCGGGGACCGAAAAGGTGATCGAGAACGGCCGGGTGGGATGGTCGGTCACTGTCACGCGAGTGATCACCGTGGGAGTGGCCTCCGAGATGGAACAAGAGTGGATCGTGCGATATCGACCTCAACCACGGGTGGTGGAGGTCCACTCCTGCGACATCCCGGAGGGTGAAGAGGGTCACACCGGCGAGGAGTGTCCGGAGCCGACCACGACCACCACGTCAACGACCACCTCATCCACGACCACGACGACCACGACCGCGCCCTGACGAATCTGAGGTCCTCGGTCGGTCGGTTGGACCCGGCCGGCGCGCCCGGGGCGAACGAGGTGAGCGACGGCTCGCCTCAGTCCGTTCGGTTCTCGTCGTAGAAGACGAAGAAGTCGGTGATGAGCCGATGCATGGAGGCGAGGGAAGCGTCGTCCCAGCCGTCCCGCCGACGAATCGACACTGTGTTGGAGAACACGAAGACGTGATCAGCAGCCGGGTCGGCCGAGAAGATGCGTGATGCCAGCTCAGCAGGGAAGGTGTCGCCCGCACCTTGCCGCGGAACGAACGACTCCCCGTCTTGACCTGACAGGCTGCGGTCCGTGTCGAACACGGCCACCGCATCCAGAACAGTAGGTTCGGCGACTTCGATCGGCTGACCCATCGGGCGGCAACCTTAGCGCTGCGATCGTCGACTCAGGCCGCTCAACCGTTCGCCCACGGTGTGCAACTTCATCAGGTTGGTAGAAGCCTGTTCGTTGGGGGGAACCCCGGCCACCATGACGACCCCGTCGCCTCTGTGACAGATACCGGCCTTCTCGAGGTACTTCTCGGCTGAGGCGATCATCAGATCAGTGTGGTCACGGCGCTGACCATCGACCGGCGTCACTCCCCACATCAGCGCCATGCGACGCAACGTGGCAGGTTCGGCGGAGAAGGCGATGATGCGGGCATTGGGGCGCTGCTTGGAGATGAGTCGCGCCGTGCTCCCCGACTCGGTGAATGCAACGATGGTCTTGAGACCCAGGTTGGCCGCGACTTCTGCTGCTGCCCGAGCGGTCGCTGAGGCGAAGCTGCGACGCTCCTTTCCCAATTGGGCGGGCTCGAACTCAGCGCTCGACTCGACCTCGAGGCAGATCAGATTCATGGCTTCCACCACTCGCCTGGGGTGCTGCCCGACAGCTGTCTCGCCGGAGAGCATCACAGCATCGGTGCCGGAAAGCACGGCGTTGGCAACGTCGGTGACTTCGGCCCGAGTCGGACGGGGTGAGTGGGTCATGCTCTCCAGCATCTCCGTGGCGGTGATCGAGATCCGGCCGGCTTCGTTGGTACGGCGAAGGATGTCTCGCTGCACGAGCGGGATGCGCTGCAGCGGTAGCTCAACGCCCAAGTCTCCTCGGGCCACCATGATGCCGTCGGCCACGCCCAGGATGTCGTCGAGATTCTCGTACGCTCTGGCCAACTCGACTTTGGCGATCACCGGGGTGTCCGGTCGCAGGTGTGAGCGCACCTCTTCCACGTCCGAAGCGGACCGGACGAACGACGCCGCCACGTAGTCGAAACCGAGCTCTCTGCCGAACTCCAAGTCTTCCAGATCCTTGGGCGTCACGATCGGCACAGTCAGGTTGGTCTCCGGGAAAGCGACCCCTTTGTTGTCGGAGAGCCTCCCCCCCTGCACCACTCGAGCGATGAGCCGATCGTGCTCGCGCTGTTCGACCTGGAGACGAATGAGTCCATCCGCCAGCACGATCAACTGGCCGGGAAAGATGTCGTCCAGCAAGAGCGGGTAGTCGATGTAGGCCTCGCCGGCCACGGCCTCCCCGCGGCCCGGGCGCAGGACCAGCGTGGTGTCGTTGAACAGCTCAATGAAGCCGTCCGGGAAAGACCCGACTCGGATCTTGGGACCCTGGATGTCCTGCAGCGTGGCGACGAAGCGATCCTGCTCTTCGGCGGCCTTGCGGATCCAATCGAAGTGCCGGCGGTGCTGCTCGTGATCCCCGTGACTGAAGTTGAGGCGGGCAACGTCCATGCCGGCCGCCACCAGGCCCGAGATGGCCTCGTAGCTGTCGACAGCCGGTCCGAGCGTTGCGATGATCTTGGTCTGTCGCACCACCCCGTCACCATATACGCATAGCCGGGTGGGCTTGCGTCGTCATCGGAGGGCGGGAATCACCTGGTCCGCGAAGAGCTCGAGACCTCGGGTGGTGTGAGCAGCGTCCTGGAACCACAAGATCGCGTACTCCATCCCTGCTTCTCTCCACGGCTGCAGGTATTCGATCCATTGGTCCGGTGTCCCCGCAAACCCTCCTGAGCCCCGGTAATTGCCTTCGATCAGGCGCTCCACTCGCTCACCGATGAACGGCTCGTAATGGTGCTTGAGCCAGGCGGTTCGCTCTTCCACCTCGGTTTCGTCTTCTCCGATGATCGCGTTGAAGTTGGCTGATCGAGTGATGGCGTCGAAGTCGGTGCCGACCTCCTGGCAGTGGCCGGCGAGCACATCGGACTTGTGCTTGAAGACATCGATCGTCTGGCCGAAGTTGGTGTACGAGGCAAAGCGCGCTGCCACGTTCAGCGTCAGCTTCTCGCCGCCGCCTGCGATCCAGAACGGGATGTGCGGGTCTTGGAGAGGTCGAGGACTGCAGATGGCACCGTCGAGTCGGTAGTGGTTTCCGTCGTATGACACGGTCTCCTCGGTCCACAGTCGCCGCATGATCTCGACACCCTCACGGAGCATGCCGATCCGAACGGACGCTTTGGGGAACTCGTAGCCGTATCCCACGTACTCGTGTTCGTACCATCCAGCCCCGATGCCCATCTCGAGGCGGCCGCCGGAGATCACGTCGATCGACGCGGCCACCTTGGCCAGGTAGGACGGCGGCCGGTACGAGTTGCAGGTGCACATCTGGCCCAGGCGGACCGAATCAGTGGCGACTGCGAGCGCAGCCATGAGCGTCCATGCCTCGTACGTGACCTCCTGGGTGGCAACTGGGACCGTGTGGAAGTGGTCGTAGACCCACAGCGACTCGTAGCCGGAAGACTCGATCGTCCTGGCTACGTCCACCATGGTGTCCCAGTGCTGATCAAGGTCGATACCGGCCAGGTCGAGCCGCCATCCCTGGGGTACGAATGCTCCAAAGCGCACCGTGTTTCTCCTGTGTCTGCGGGAGGCTCGATCCTACGACGTCTGACGTCTGACGTCTGACTGGAATACTGCACCAGGTTCGTACGCTGCACTCTCGAGAACGTCGCAACCTGGAGAGCATCGTGCCCAAGGCCATCTGGAACGGAACCGTCCTCGCCGAGTCCGACGACACGATCGTCGTCGAGGGAAACCACTACTTCCCACCAGACAGCATCAACCGCGAACTCCTCACCGACTCGCCCACCCACACGCGCTGTCCCTGGAAGGGCGAGGCCAGCTACTTCTCCATCCAAGTGGACGGCCAGTCGAACCAGGACGCTGCTTGGTACTACCCGGATCCGAGCAAGGCAGCCTCGAACATCAAGGACTACGTGGCGTTCTGGCGGGGAGTGGAAGTCACGGACTGAGGCTCCGACGACGCCGCCTGCTGGCCTATCGTCCGGCCAATGGATGCACCGTTCGAACGACTCGATCACACCTCAATCGCCGTCGAAGACATCGAAGCTGTGATCCCTCTCATGGAGATGATGGGTGCCGAGTTCATCGAAGGTGCCGACAACGAGCGAAACGGGTTTCGGTGGGTTCAATACCGGGTCCCGGGAGGGAAGCTCGAGTTCATCGCTCCGACACGCCCTGACTCGTTTCTCGCCAAGTTCCTAGCCAAGCGGGGCAGTGGGCTCCATCATCTGACATTCAAAGTCACCGATCTCGACCGGGCTGTCATCCAAGCCGAGGCGGCCGGGTACGAGATCATTGACCGCCACGAGGCCCGCAACTGGCGAGAGGCTTTCCTGCATCCCCGCTCGGCCCACGGCGTTCTCATTCAGCTTGCTGCGTGGGACGACTCGGTGCCGACCGGTGGCAGCACGCTCGAGGAGGTGCTCGCCGGGCGGATCTTCGACGGAGCGTGACCACGGTCATCATCCCGGTGAAGCCCTTCGGCGTCGCCAAGGAGCGGCTCAGTGGAGTCATGGATCGCCCAACGCGGGCACGCCTCGGCAAGGCGGTTGCGGCCCACACCATCCGCCAGGCCCGCGCAGTCACCCCGGCAGTAGTCGTCGTCACACCCGATGCCGGTGTCGCAGCCTGGGCGGACGACCAAGGCTGCCAGGTCATCACCGAGCCGGCCGGGGGCGGCCTCGACGCGGCAGCCTCCTGGGCAGTCGAGCATCAGGACGGCCCGTGGCTCGTCCTCCACGCCGATCTGCCCTTGCTCGCCCCCGCCGAGGTGAGGCTCCTCTTGGACGGTGTGGCGTCCGGCTGGTGTCTGGCCCCAGCCCATGACGGCGGCACATCTGCCGTGGGCGGACGAGGTCACTTTGAGTTCTCCTACGGACCGGGCAGCTTCAGCCGACATCTCAGCCGAACCGTTCCACCCGTCAGCATCGTGTCGCAGGTGGGCCTCGCCATCGATCTCGACGACGCTGACGACCTGGAGGTCATCCTGCGGCATCCGGCCGGGTCGTGGATGGGGCGCTACCTAGGCTGACCCGGTGACCAACCTCTACTCCCCCGCACGATCGGACCGCAGTGACCCGCTGCCTGTTCCCGCTCGAGCACTGACGATCGGCGCCCACCCGGACGACGCTGAATTCGGAGCGGGCGGGGTTCTGGCCCGGTGGGCAGCGGACGGCTGCCACGTCACGATGCTGATCGTCACCGACGGATCCAAGGGCACGTGGGATCCAGACCTCGACACCGATGAGCTGGTCGTGCGTCGGCGGCGGGAGCAGCGGGATGCCGCTGACAAGCTCGGGGCGCAGGAGGTGGTGATGCTCGATCACGTCGACGGCGAGCTCGAGAACTCGATGGCCCTGCGCGAAGAGCTGAGCTTCTGGATCCGTCAAACCCGTCCGACTGTTCTCATCACCCACGATCCGTGGAAGCGGTACATGCTTCATCCCGACCATCGGGCCACCGGAATGGCCGCCATCGACGCCGTCGTGGCGGCACGCGACCACCTCTTCTTCACTCACCAGCTGTCCGACGAGGTCGGCAAGCATCGACCGGACACGGTTCTGCTGTGGTCAGCAGACGAGCCGAACCACTGGGAAGACATCGCTTCGACGTTCGACACGAAGATCGAAGCCCTCCTGTGCCATTCGACTCAGACCGAGACGACCATGGGTGATGCCCACTCGTCCGACGGAGCCCGACAGGAGTTCGAGCAGAGATTGCGCGACTGGGCAACGAAACAGGGTGAGCCCGCCGGGCTCACCCTGTCCGAATCGTTTCGCCGCCTGACTCCCTAGGAACCAGGCGTCCGAGCCGTGGCTCAGCCCACGACCTCGCCGGTTTCCTTCTCGAAGAAGTGGAGCTTGTCGGTCTCCACGACCAGCTTGACCGGCTCGCCGGCGGCCGGCACCTTGTCGGGATCGACCCGGGCGACGATCTTCGTCTCGTCACCGAGCACCGACGGATCGGAGCCCTCGTCTTCCAGCAGCTCCTTGATGTCCGGGGTGATGACCGGCCGGGTGGGGAGATGGAAGTGGAAGAACGCTTCCGAGCCGAGCTGCTCCACGAGTTCCGCTGACGCGGTCATCGTCCGCTCTTCGTCGTACTGGTGCTTCAGGGCCGAAGCCAGCTCGAAGTACTCCGGACGAATCCCCACCACCAGCTCCTCGCCGGCGTGGTCTGTCAGCTTGGGCTTGGCTCGCAGGAGCTCGTGGTCGAGACGAAGCCGGCTCTGTGCGAAGTTGACGTAGACCGAATCGCCTTGCGACTCGACCGTCCCGTACACGAAGTTCATCGAAGGACTGCCGATGAAGCCTGCAGTGAAGAGGTTGTTCGGGTAGTCGTAGAGATTCCGCGGAGAGTCCACCTGCTGGAGGAGGCCCTTCTTGATCACGGCGACCCGGTCGCCCATGGTCATGGCCTCGACCTGGTCGTGGGT
>JABAOD010001092.1_pt1 | contig 22306 bp, 26 predicted proteins | sample 7062151 | NCBI WGS metagenome assembly JABAOD01 (sample SAMN14538626, study PRJNA623070) | marine sediment metagenome | biome: marine biome [ENVO:00000428]; feature: marine pelagic biome [ENVO:01000023]; material: deep marine sediment [ENVO:00002113] | place: India: Gulf of Khambhat ... | reverse complement strand
CGCATTCCTCAACTGGACCGCGTTGTCGCTCATGCGACTGCTCCGCATCCCCGAACCCGACAAGACGCTGTCGCTCTACAGCTCCGAGGAACTGGCCATCGTCACCGACGAGTCGGCCGAGGGGGGCGAGCTCCCCGAGCTCCAGCGCGAGATCATCCACAACATCTTCGAGCTCGAGGACCTCACCGCCGACGAACTGATGACCTCGCGCCGTCACATCCGGGCGATCGAACACGATGCCGGTCGAGCCGACATCGCCGCCCAGATCGAGGCGTCGCCCACATCGCGCTACCCGGTCTTCGTCGACGATCTCGATCACGTCATCGGGATCCTCCACGTGAAGGACTTCGTGCGGGTCAGCCAGTCCGACGATCCCGTCGACCTCACCACGCTCGTCCGGCGGCTCCCGACCGTGGGTGGCAAGACCGGTGCCGACGTCCTCCTCGCCCGGTTCCGGAACGAACGGATCCACGCCGCGCTCGTGGTCGACGAGCTCGGCGGCACGATCGGGCTCGTCACCCTCGACGACATCATCTCCGAGGTGATCGACGATCCGGCCGGAGACCACGACCTTCCCGCGGTCGTACACGACGACGGATCGGTCACGCTCGATGGTGAGACCACGCTCGCAGAACTGCTCGAGGACCATGGCTTTGCCTTCACACACTCCGGCGTGACGACGCTCGCCGGTCTGGTCCTCTCCGCGACCGGCATCGTCCCCCGAGTCGGTGATCGAATCGAGTGTCAGGGCCACGAGCTCACGGTCGAGGACGTCGATGGCTACAAACTCACCCGGGTCCGGGTCGCAAGGCTGGATGCCGCGAGCGACGCCGAATCGGGGGATGCCGCCGACGAGCATGAGACCGGGGGCGAGGGCGCTCCGTAGGTCGCCACGAGCCCATTCCTGTCACACAGACCCGGTGGCGGATGGCGAGCCCCACTCGACGGATCGCTAGCCAGACCGGACCACGAGCGCGATGACCGCCACGACGGCGATGACACCAACCACGGGCAGCCAGCCCTTTCCCCGATACGTCACGAGTTCGCTCACGGCGATCCCAATGACGATTTGACTTGTGAACAGACCCGCAAGCGCAAACAGGGGGAAGAAGAAGACGGAGAATGGATTGACAACCGCCGCAGACAACAGACCAGCCACGCCGAGCCCCCGACGACGCCGCACCAAGAAGAACAGCCCTGCCCCTGCCGACGATCCCGCCAAGATGTAAAGGAACGAATCGTGCGGTTCGGACAGCAACACGTAGCCCCACATCGCCAGCACGGTCACGAACTGGAGGACGAGTCCAGGGATCGTGTCGGCGCCCTTGGAGGCTCTGCTTGGCTCGATCCGGCGGACATGCTCCGCAATTGTCCGCCTGAAGGCCTTCGCCTCCGTCACCTCCAGCGTGCCGAGGAGTTCCCCGAACTCATGGAGCCGGAACATCGAGGACTTCCACCCGGTTCGTTCCACGGCCAATGAACCTGGATCGCGCCACCTGGCGACCTGGGTGCCTTCGTCGTTGAAGAGGGCAACGTATTCGCCGGGTGTGACCTGGATCGTCAGGTTGGCGATGTGTTCGCCGTCTCGAACGAGGTTCGCCGCGAACTTCGTTGCTTCCATCACTCCCATGCCGCAAGGTATCGCAACAGCGCAGACCAGGACCATGGGGGATTCCCCTCCGGTCCCTGGCGCCCGAGACATCCCTCACGGCGCGTCACGACCGGACCGTCGGCCTCGCCCGCTCACTTGCCGACCATTCGATCGCGGCCCGATCTCATCCGGCGCCGACCCTCGTCAGGTCGGATGATCCTGATTCGCCATCGCGAGGCCACGGCGTTCGAGTTCCGACCAGCAGCTCCATCACGCCTAGCACCTCATTGCGCACCATCTTCACAACGGCCGGCCCGGCGTGTTCGGAGGCGATGGCCAGGACCGACTAGTAGCTTGCGGCCAGAGGAGCGATTGGAGGGAGGGCGAGATGGCGCGACTGGTGCTGCTTTCGGGTCCCAGCTGCGTGGGGAAAGGGCCGCTGGCCAACGCCCTCCGGCGGCATCACCCCGATCTCGCCGCCCCGCTCGTCCCGCTGGTGCTCCACAACAGCCGTGCGCCGCGCCCTGGGGAGGCCGACGGCGTCGACTATCACTTCCGTCCCCGCCACGAGATCGAACGGCTCGCCGAGTCCGACGGCTTCGTCGCCTGCGACGTGCGTGGCGATCTCCAAGCCCTCGAGCTCAGCACGATCGACCGGATCCTCGAATCGGGAAAGGACGCTTTCTTCGAGGGCAATCCGTTCGTGCCGGACCTGCTCCGGCAGGAAGGTGTGCTCGACCGCTACCCGGCACTCACGGTGTTCCTCTCTCCGCTTTCTCGCGCCGAACTCCTCTACCTGAGTGATCCGGAGCGGCGGGTGGATCTCGACTCGTTCGTCACCGACGTGATGCGACGCAAGTTGCTGCGGAGGACGACCCGTCAGAAGACCCTTCTGTCTCAGCGCGATCTCGCCAACATCGAGGCACGAGCTTCGAGTGCGTTGAAGGAACTCCGCTACGCCCATGGCTTCGACCATGTGATCCCCAATCACGACGGAGAGGACAGCGAGAACTGGGACGCCTTCTACTACCCGGTGGCGGATGCGTTCACGACCCTGGCGGCCTTTGCGGCTCTGCTCGCCGGCGAGACGCCCGACAACGTCGAACACTGGGAGCAAGACCTGATCCCCTCGACCTGAGGCGTCCTACTCCGACGAATGTGAGGCCCGCAGCGCAGGGATGACTTCGGTGGCGATCTCGGTCGGGGATAATCCGCCCCGATCACTCTCGCGAATGGCAAAGAGGTGGAGAGCCATGTTCATCGATGTTGCCGGCGGGAAGCTCTTCGCCCTGCGGCACGGTGATCGATCGAAGCCGACCATCGTCGGTATCGGTGGCTTCGTCGGGAGCTCGGAGTTGTGGGCGGAACCCTTCGCTCTGCTGAGCGATCGTTGGTCGACCATCGCGTATGACCATCGCGGGACGGGAGCTTCAGTCGCCGCAACGAGCACCATCACATTCGACAACCTCGTCGGTGACCTGTTCTCCGTGATGGACGCCTACGCCGTCCAACGAGCCATCGTGGCTGCCGAGTCGGTCGGCGCCCTCACTGCCCTGGCGGCGGCTCTGGCGCGCCCCGACCGCATCTCACACCTGGTGATAGTCGATGGCCTCTACCACTCGGAACCGTCGTCTGAGGAAGGTCCGAGCGACTGGCAACGGTATCTCCTCACCTCGTACGAGGCCTGGGCGACCCAGTTCGTCGACGACTGTGTGCCGGAGCCGGATTCCGACCACATTCGGGCGTGGGGCTACAAGATCCTCGACCGCGTCACCCCCGAGGCGGCAGTCGCACTCTCGAATGCGGTCCCGGACCATGACATCCGCCCCCGGCTCGAAGAGATCGCTCAACCGACGCTGGTCCTGCACGGCCGCCTGGATGTGACGGTGCCCCTGCAGCATGCGGAGGAGCTCGTCGCAGCTCTCCCCGTCTCGGAGTTGCGGATCTTCGACGATGCCGGCCATGTACCGTCCTTGACGCGGCCATCGCAGGTCGCAGACGCCATCGCCGCCTTCCTGGCGAGCCACTGACGCCACGTCAACGATCGGCGCGGGTGATCTCCTCCGACGGAGCTCACGGCGGCAACAGACCGATACCGGTGCCATGTCGCTGATGTCTTCTGTGTACGTCGCGATCTGCGGTCCCGTGATGGCGCCGTCGAGGACGAGCGTCACGTAGCCGTGGAGGAGAGCCCACACGGCGACGCAGCGGCGCCACGAGTGCTTCGGGTCGTCGGCAGGGTGGGGGATCAGGTCCACCATGCTGCCCATGGCGCCGTATCGACACTCGGAGATCCGGCCGAGGCGGTCGTCGTCGAAGAAGCGGGAGGCGATCAGCCGGTACGGTCCCGGATTGTCGAGGGCGTAGCGAACTTCTGGTCTCTGGCGACGATTCCGCCTCGCAGTTGCTCCTCGAAGCCCTCGGATGCACCGCCTGACAGCTCGCACGACCGACCACAGGGCCGGGGCGTGGTTCGAACCGCTCACGACTGGCATGCTGGGAGCATCTGATGACGGCGACTCCGACGATCTATCCCGACCTCAACGCGTTCCTGGCCGAGTTCGTCGACGAGATCCGGTCGATCCTGGGACCGGATCTCGTCGGCGCATACCTCGTGGGCTCTTTCGCCCTGCGTGATGGCGACATGTCGAGCGACTGTGACTTCCTGGTCGTCACGCCCAGAGGGGTGGACGCAGATCAAGAGCGGGCGCTGCGGGCACTTCACGACGACATCCCCACCCGTCCGGGGTATTGGGCCATCAACTTCGAGGGCAGCTACGCACCGAGGGCGGATCTCGAATCCCTCGACCACCTCGGGCGGCCATGGCTATTCGTGAATCGCGGGCACCGGAAGATGGAATGGTCGACGCACTGCAACGTCGAGGACACACGGTGGGTGTTACGCGAGCGTGGCATCGCTCTGGCCGGTCCGCTGCCGTCGACCTTCGTCGCGGAGGTGCCGGGAAACCTGCTCCAAGACCGCATGCGACGGCTCATCCCCGGGTTCCTGGACGACCTCCGCACCTGGGCGAGCTTCGACCTGGTGTGGACGCAGCGCTACACGGTCGAGTCGATGTGCCGCATGCTCTACACGCTCGAGACCGGGGAGGTCACGTCGAAACGGAGAGCGCTCGAATGGGGAAGTCAGAACCTGGCAGCGGAGTGGACGTGGCTCATCGAAGGGGCACTCGCGGAGCGCTCGCTGCCATGGAACGACCCATCCGACCCCGACAAGGTCTCCGCCTCGATCGAGTTCGTCCGATTCGCCGTCGATCGAGCTGTGGAGGGCGCCGGGCCGGCCAGGTGACCCGCCGGAACACGGCGACCAGCCCGTGACTGTCGGATCGATTCGATCCCGCATCGGAGGAGAAGATCAGCCGCCCACGTCGAACGCCGGGGGATAGTCGACCCGGCCATGGACAGACGGGTCGTGGTTGGTGAGGAGGACGACCTGGGCGGCCTCGGCCGGTGCCCGGTCTGGAAGGTCGAAGCGGATGCCGTGGCGGACGGAGTGCTCGAACCCGAATCGTCGGTAGTAGGCCGGGCTTCCCTCCAGGAGCACCATCGGCAGGCCCAGATCTTCTGCGAGCTCGATGCCTCTGCGGATCAACGCGCTACCGATGCCCTGGCCTTGATGCTCGGGTGCCACGGCGACCGGGCCGTGCTGTGGGCCACGTTGCGGAGGTCACCTCTGACCGGCGTGCCCGGGGCCCGGCGTGGTGTCGAGCAACTGCGTCACAGGTCCACGACGAAGGTCTCGAAGTGGTCGGGGCCGCGAACCGCGTAGACCAGGCGCCGGTGGTTCACCGACCAATCGTCGCGAACAGCCGCCAGGAAGTAGAACGGCGGAACCACGTCGGCGGCGACTACCCGGGAGTCGCCCGCCGGGCCGGTGACGATCAGCTCAGGCGAGGGGCCGGTGCCGTGTCGCAGATAAGCGATGGCGCCGTCGGCAGACCAGGCCACGTCGGAGAGCCACGCCCCCGGCCACTCCGCCCGCGCCACGTGGTCGCCGTCGGTCGGCCCGACGCGCACGGCCGATCCTGACACGATGGCCAGTTCTCCACCCCAGGGGCTCATGGCGAACGTGTCTCCGGGGTAGCTCATGAGTTCGGTTCCCGAGCCATCGGTGACGTGGATCGCACTCCCGTCGCTCCACACGTAGCGGTCGCCGGCCTCCTTTCCGATCCCGGTGACGGGTCCGCTGACAACGACGAACGCGTCGCCTCCTTCGACGGCAACGACGTGGACGTCGACCCGATCCTCGCCGGCGACGACGCCGAGTAGGAGCTCGGCGCCCTCGGTCGCCCAGGTCACCAGCGGGACGGCGCCGGTGAAGGGGAGCGGGGTCCCCGGCGAGAGGTCGAACGGATCGGAGGACGGATACAGCGTGATTCCTGTGACGAAGCCATCACAGCGGCTGACGAAGACGGTTGAGCCGTTCCGATCGGCCAGGATCCTGCCCGAGGCGAGGTGGGTTCCATCTCCGGTGACCGCAACGCGCTCGCCCGTATCCGGGTCGACAGCCCACAGGTATTCCGGCGGAGCGCCTTCGCAACCGACCGCCGTGCTCTCGGGGTCGATCGACGCCACGTAGGCGAGTGCCCCATCCGCAGAGACACCGACCGGACGCCCCGCACCGAGACTGCGTGGGACTGCGTCACCGATGGCGGCCGCCGTGGTCGTGGGCTCCGGCTCGTCGGGTCCGCAGTCGACAGGCCCGTAGACGAGAGCACCGGTGGCGGCGGCGACTTCCTCGACGTCCGCGAGCTCGCCGATCCCGAACCAGTTCGCACCGATGATGAATGGCCCCCCTCCCCAGTGTTCACACGACTCCCCGGCTTGTTCGCCGATGAGGTCTGCGCCCATCTGTTCGGCGTCGCTGCGGCTGAAACGCGCCCCGGGATCGAGTTGGACCCAGAGGACGAACTCTCCGTCGCGGGTGCAGGTGAAGGTGGATTCGTATTCGTTGCTGCCCGACCAATCCAGCTCATCGCATCGGATGGGCAACGCGGCTGCCAGATCCTCGCCGCTGGAGTAGCGGGAGCCCCGGAAGTCGGACGCAGCGCCACCACAGGCGCTCAGCACGGCTGCGATCAGTCCCACCACAGCGAGGTTGGTGCGAACCCGGGGTGCCGCGGGCGACGAGAGCACACGCGGCGAGACATGTCGGATCGTCATTGCATCAGCCTGCTTCCTGTCGTGCCCGCTGCTGCACGGATGACGAACGTGCCGCGGGCAACACGTTGAGGAGAGGGTGTGGTCGGGTCGCGGTTCGGACGCTGCGATCGCTGTGTGGGCGCTGATCTACGGTCGGCGACGTTCACCGCCGGGGCGTCGCGGACCGCGGGCGCCCGATTGGAACCGTCTCCTACGCGAGACGTGGAAGGGCGCCGCGGCAGGGACGAGCATCCTCGTGGGGAAGCGGGGGCGACAGCGGCCCGTTGTGTTGCACCGAACCGAGAGCTCTCCGCGCAAGGGAGGCGGCTCTCGCTTTCGTTTCCCACGATCGCCTCACTCTCACCCAATACAACTCCGCAGAGGCGCTGTCTGTCGCAACTTTTTCCCGTCTTCCGATGGCCAGATCGCACGGTCGTGACCGGCCAAGCGTTTGCACACGGACGAGGTGTCGATCAGTGACCGCTCGAGGCTTCAGTCGTCCAGGTGGAAGGCAGGTGGGTAGTCGACCTTGCCGCGCACGGCCGGGTTGTAGCGGCGCAGACGCATCACCTGGGCGGCCTCGGCCGGGGCCCAGTCGGGGAGATCGAAATGGATGCCATGGCGGCTCGAGTGCTCGAACCCGAACCGGCCGTAATAGGTGGGGCTGCCTTCGAGCAGCACCATTGGCAGACCGAGCTCCTCCGCGAGCGCAATGCCTCTGCGGATCATCGCTCCTCCGATTCCGCGGCCCTGATGGTCGGGAGCCACCGCAACCGGGGCCATGCTGTGTGCCACGTGGCGCGTTTCGCCATCGATGAGGGTCACGCGGCTGATCATGACGTGCCCGACGACGGCGCCGTCGATCACTGCGACCAGCGACAGCTCGGGTATGTAGTGCTCGGACGCCCGGATCCCGTCGATGAGGTCTGCTTCCGCTTCCGAGTCGAATGCGGCTTCGACGACCCGGCGGATCTCATCGAAGTCCTCGGGGCGCTCGGTGCGAATCAGTGGCTCGCTCATGGTGGACGACGCTAGCGAGGAGGGGATGTGGCCTGGTCGACGGCGTTCGTGCCATACACTCGATGCATGACCTGGGACGAGGAGTTCGCTGCGCGGTACGACGAGTGGTCGGCGCACATGATCGACGACGTGCCGTTCTACGTGCAGCTCGCCATGGAGGCGGGGGAGGGTTCCGTCGTCGAACTCGCCATCGGCAACGGCAGAGTTGCGATCCCAGTGGCGAAAGCGACGGGTCGCACGGTCATCGGCATCGACACTTCGCCTGCCATGCTCGAGCTCGCCGCAGCCACGGCACGCGACGCACGGGTGTCGCTCGAGCTGCGTCTCGGTGACATGCGCGACCTGAAGCTCGATGAATCTGCCGCGCTCATCTACTGCCCAGCCCGGGCGCTTCTCCACCTCCCGACGTGGGCGGACCGCAGACGTACGTTCGAGCGAGTGGCGGCCTCGCTCCGACCCGGCGGCAGGTTCGCCTGGAATGTCTTCGCGTTCGACCACCATGTCGCGGTGGATCTCGATGGAGTGCGCCAGGAGACTCCTGTCCCCCACACCAACATCTACGACGTGGCCGACAATCGTGTCGATCTCCGGCTCGACTCGGGTGCGACGAGCTCCTTGTGGTGGGCGACCAAGAACGAATGGCTCGGTCTGATCGACGTCGCCGGGTTGGAGCTCGAGGCGCTCTACGGAGATTTCGATCGCAGCCCGCTGAGCAGCGACAGCGGCGAGTACGTCTTCGTCACCAGGCGACCGTGACCGCCGACGTATCGGGGAGCGTCAGCGCTCTCGCATGCCCTTGCCCGCGAGGATCTTCTCGGCGTACTTCTCGACACGAGCCGCCCTGGTCTCCGGTTTCTTGGCGGCGGTGAAGTAGAGGTTGTATTCGCGTTGGCGCCCAGGGGTCAGCGCCTCGAACGCGGTCCGCAGGTCGGCATCGGTGTCGAGGCGGTCTCGGAGCTCTTCGGCGAGTTGCAGTGGAGGCGGGCCGTCGACCGTGAGACCGGCGTCCTCGACGTCCATCGCCTCCTGCAGATAGGCGGCCACGGCTTCCGAGAGGCGTGTCACGTCGGCCACCGAAGTGAACTCGATGCGGCGAGCCGAGCGTGAGTTCGGCCCTTGGTCGCGCAGGATCCCCTCGGGGTCCTCCAACAGCGCTCCCTTGAAGAACATGAGCGCCAGAAAGTCATTCATCTCCTGGACGATGGCGACGTTCTTACCGTTGTGGCTGTAACAGGGCTTGCGCCACTTGATGTCCTCGTCGAGGCCGGCTCCCAGCAGGATGGGCCGGAGCGCAGCGACCTCCGCCGGCCACAAGTCGCTGTTCTCGATATAGGCATCGACCGTTGCAGCAGCCATCGCAGTCGAGGGTAGTGACGCTCCACCTCCCGCTTCTCCTGCGACTCTGGTTCGGAGCTGGCGGGGTTTGCACCGCGATCTGTGCTGCCGGCCGACAACCCGGGTGAGCGATGGTGTGATCCGATCGACGACAATTGGTGCCTCGTGACGGTCGATGGAATGAGGAACGGCCATGGCGCCAGACGACGACGCACCGGTCTTGCTCTCCGGTGGCAACCCGCAGATACCCAAGGGCGATGGCGATGGCCCGGTCCAGGCGTACATCGCCGCGATGCCCGGATGGAAGCAGGACGTCGGGCGCCTGCTCGACGATCTCGTCGTGGCAGCCGTTCCGGAAGTGCGTAAGGCTGTGCGCTGGAACACGCCGTTCTACGGCGTGGACGGGAATGGCTGGTTTCTCGGGTTCCACTGCTTCACGGGCTACGTCAAGGTGTCGTTCCTCAACGGGGGCCGGCTCGATCCGCTGCCTCCGGTCGCCTCGAAGCAGGAGAGTGTGCGGTATCTCCACGTGGCCGAGACGGGCGGATTCGATGAGGACCAGTTCGTGTCATGGGTCCGCCAGGCCAGCCGGCTGCCGGGTGAGCCGTTGTTCTGAGATCCGGCCGCCGACCGACGTTCACGGAATGTTCCGACACATCCGTCGCGATCTGTGGTTGTCTCTTGAGAGCCCCGAGGACCAGGAGCACGTCTTCTCATGCGGAAATGGATTCGAGAACATCCGAGGCTGGCGCTGGCCGGTGGCATCGGAGCCGTTGCGTTCGTGATCTTCGTGCTCGTCTGGTTCGAGCCGCAGAAGCTGTTCATCGACGAACGGGTGGACGAGGAGCTCGAGGGGTTCTCTGCGGCTGTCGCCACTACGCAGGTGACGACCACCACAGCTGCACCGACCACGACGGCGCCGACGACGCTGCCGCCCGACGATGGTGCGACGACCACGACAGCGGCGCCGACGACGACACTCCCGCCCACCACCACGACGACCACTACGACCCAGCCTCCCGGTCCCGTCGTGTTGCACCAGTCGGAGCTGCAGTCGCCGGGCAAGGCGGGCAGCGGCGACGTCTTCCTCATCGAACTGGAAGACGGCTCACGGATCATCAGGTTCGAGAACCTGGACGTCTCGAACGGTCCGGATCTCCGGGTGATCCTCAGCCGGTCCGGGCTCGTCGACGATCGTGACGCCTACCACCTCGACGGGTTCTACGACCTCGGTGAGCTCAAGGGCAACCAGGGCAACCAGAACTACGAGGTCCCCGACGACGTCGATCTGTCCGAGTACCTGACCGTCGCCATCTTCTGTCTCCGGTTCAACTACACCTTCAACGCCGCCACGATCAGCTGACGGTCCAGCCGCCCGGACCAATCGGCCTCGAAGGAGCGCATACGACGATGCTCGCCGTCGGTTTGTCGTCCTTGTCGTCGGTCGTTCCGTAGAAGGAACGACCGACTCCTGAGAGGCCCTCACCGTATGCGTTGACCGGCGATCTCTTCTCCAATGGTTTCCGGTACATGAACTGGAGCATCGACGTGCCGGTGCTGCTCACGCAGCTTCTCATCGTCGCCGGCATCACGGGCGCCGCCTTCCGCAAGCGGTGGGCCGCATTCGTCATCGCCGGCCTCGCCATGATCTGGACCGGCTACATCGGCCAGTTCGACGAGATCGACGGTGGAGCACAGTTCTGGCTGTGGGGCGCCATCTCCACGGTGTTCTACATCTGGCTTCTCTACGTCGCCTGGCAGACGATCACCGACGCCAAGGCCAATGCGGCGACCCCGGTCATCCGCAAGCTCTTCCAGGCCGTGTGGATCCTGTTCCTCGTGTCCTGGACCATCTACCCGCTGGCGTATCTCATGCCGCAGATCAGCGCCAGCGCCACGGGCGTCGTCGCACGAAATCTGATCTACAGCTTCGCCGACATCGCCTCCAAGGCGGTCTACGGAGTGCTGCTGGCAGTCATCGCCCAGAAGGTGAGCGCAGCAGCCGGCTATGAGCCCGCCATCGAGGCTGAGGAAGCTTTCGCAGAGGCATCCTGACCCGTCCGGCCTGCGACATCAGGGGCCCGGCACGGTGCCGGGCCCCTGATCGCGTATTCGCGTCGACCAGCCCGGTCGAGGTTCGGTGACCGGCTAGCTTGCCGGTCCTGAGAGGAGGGGTTCGTGCTCGGTGTGGCTGCGGTCGTCGTGGGAGTCGCAATCCTGGCCTACGCGTCCGACCAGTTCGTCATCGGTGCGGCCCGCGTGGCGTCACTGCGCAACGTGTCGCCGCTCGTCGTCGGCGTGGTCATCATCGGGTTCGGGACCAGCAGTCCCGAGCTCATCGTGTCTGTGCTTGCAGGGCTCGACGGGGAGCAGGGCGTGGCCGTCGGCAACGTCATCGGCTCGAATCTGGCCAATCTCGGGCTGATCCTCGGCATCGGCGTGCTGATCCTCCCTCTGGGCGTCGACTCCAGGACGGTCCGGCGCGAAGCGCCGCTCGCACTGCTTGCGATGGCGACGTTCGCCATCCTGGTGCAGGGCGGACTCGGCGCAGCGGAAGGTGTCGGCCTCTTGATCGGGATGGTGGTGGTTGTTCTCATCGTGGTGGGGCCACGACCCGGCGATCCGCTCGCCGCAGAGACCAAGGACTTTGTGGCGGCCTCGACACACCGCCTTGGTCAGGAGTTGGGACGGACGGTGCTCGGGCTGATCGGCACCCTCGGGTCTGCGCAAGTCCTCTTGTGGGGTGCGCTCGAACTGGCCGACGCGGCCGGGCTCGACGACGGTCTCGTCGGAGCCTCTGTCGTCGCAATCGGGACGTCCCTTCCCGAGCTGGTCACAGTCGTTCAGTCGGCTCGCAGGGGAGAGGGTGATCTCGTGCTGGGCAACCTGCTCGGCTCCAATCTCTTCAATGTGCTCGTTGTCGGTGGTGTCGTCGGCCTGGTGGCCAGGGGAACACTGGACGCTCCCGGGCTCACCGGCGCCGGAGCCGTGGCGATGGTTGCGCAGGCGGTCGCGGTCTGGGTGATGATGCGAACCGGTCGCAAGCTGACGCGTGCCGAGGGCGTGGTCCTCGTGGCGTCATACGTGGCCGTGGTTCCATTCCTGGCCGGCTGAGTCTCGCTCCTCACGGCGTGATCCGACGCAAGGCCTCTTCCACGGCTGCGACGTCGTCGGGAACAAAGGTCGGCTTGATGATCGCTCCGGTGTCGACGGACACGGCGGTGGTCCGGTTGGTGCGGCTCTTGCCGAACGCAAACCAGCTGCGTGGCCGGCCGAATCCGATGCCCACCAACCGATACCTGCCCGACCACGGACCCATTCCGAATCGTTCGACGGCATCGATCGATCCTGCGGGAATGACCCGCCGGTCGCCCTTCCAGCGATAATTGTGCAACGTCAGGCCGTCTTCGCTCACCGTCACCGTGTCATCCTGATAGATGGTCATGTCGAAACCTCTCGTTCATCTGATTTCCTGCCACCGTATGGCGTGTGTCGGTCGGGGTCATCGGCCGGACGGTGGATCCAACGATCCTTCTTGAGAACGAGAGCCGCCGACGACGATCCGCTTCTCGAGCTCGTCGAGAGGTCGGCCGCCATCGCCAGGGGCTTGTGAACCCGAACGGCGAGATCACCCTTCCTCGATGCGCTCGATGATCCGCGTCAGGCCGGCCACATCGACGCCTGACTCGGTCAGCTCGTCGACGATGCCGGACAGCGACTGGGTGATGACCTGCACCACGACGGGATGGTCGCTGGCGGCGGCGATGATCTGGTCGTAGGCGAGTCTCGCCTGCTCGGCGGGTGTGGGTGTATGCGGTGTGACGAGGCGTGAGCCGTTCTCCGATGCGAAGACTCGCCTCGGCATACCTGCCATGTGCGCAGCACGGATCGGGCCTGCCATCAGACGGACGACGTCTGAGGCCGTGGTCGGATCGTTGATACCGGGGGACAGCGCACGAAGAGCGATGTCGACGAGCTGGCGGATTCCGAACCCCGGGTCCTGCTCGATGGTCCTGGCCTCGCCGATGGCGACCGCGGAGTTGATGTCGAAGTCGACGTCTGCACTCTCTTCGGTCCAGATCGTGGCCATCCGATTGCCCTGCGTGACGTGATGTCCCGGCCAGATGTCGAGCCGCACGACGGCACCGGCGGGCACCGCCCGGAGGATCGCATCGACGTCCACCGCCTGCACGAATCCGGTCGAGCGCGCCCTGACCGCACGCGACTCCGTCGAAGGGACCAGTTGCCAGGACGTGTCGTCATCGACGGCGGACGGTGGCCGGGATCGATCGAACGCTGCGATCGTCGCCTGGGCGAGGCGTTGCATCGTGTCGTCGACACGAAGACGTCGGGTCATGTGGTCGATGAAGGTCACGATCGCCACGGCCGAGGCCACGCCGAGTACCACGGCAACGGTGGCGGTCACGTCGACCCGGCTCGTCTCGGCTTCGTCCGATCCGAGGGCCGCGAGGCTCACGAGCGAGAACGCAAACGTGCCCATCACGAGCCCGACGACGCTCTGTTGGAAGCGATCGCGCAGGAAGTCCTGGATGACGCGAGGCGAGTACTGGCTACCGGCGAGCTGGACGGCGACTGCGCTGAACGAGAACACGAGTGCGGCGACCGTGATGATGGCGCCGGCGACGGTGGCCAGCAATGTGCGGGCTGCTCTCACCGTGGAAGGAATGACGAGCGGTGTGCCCGTCACGGAGTCGTCGAGCACCCCCGTGATCACGGCCAGCATCACCCCGACGGCGATGAACACCGAAGGGATGACGAACTGCCGGTCCTTCAGCCACTCGATCCATTCTCGGAACTGCACGGGGCGATTGTGCGGCGTGGCGATGCAAAGCGCCAGCCGTACGCTTCAGTGCCCGTTGCCGGAGCCGGCTCGGGCGTAGGCCTCGTCGATGATTCGCTGCGCCTCGTCGACGGATCGCCATCCGATGGCAGCGGTCTTCTTCTCCTCGAGGTCCTTGTAGACCTCGAAGAAGTGCTCGAGCTCCTGCAGGATGTGACGGGGCAGTTCGTCGAGACTCTCGGCGTCGCGCCACACGGGATCACCTGTCGGTACGCCGAGGATCTTGTGGTCGGGGTCGCCCTGGTCCTCCATGAGAAACACGCCGAGCGGTCGTATGCGAATCCGGCATCCCGGGAAGGTCGGCTCCGTCGTCAGGGCCAGGGCGTCGAGCGGGTCGCCATCCTCTGCGAGCGTGTCGGGGATGAAGCCGTACTCGGCGGGATACCTGGTGGCTGTGAAGAGCATTCGATCGAGATGGATCTCACCTGTGTCGTGATCCATCTCGTATTTGTTGCGACTCCCCTTGGGGATCTCGACGACCATCGTGACCAGCATGGCGCCACTGTACGCGATGGCGGGCGCCGGGGTTTCGGATCGTCGGCGGTGGGTATGACGTCGTCATAGGCCAAAGAAAGACGTGTATGACCTCGCATCCCCGAACCAAGGCAGCCTCCGATTCCACCTCCCCGAGTGTCGACGCCATCGGCCGTGCGCTCGCCGAGCTGGAGGAAGGACGACGAAGGCTCGCCGCCGCCCGCAACGAACTCGGCGACCCACGTCTGGTGATGGAGATGCAGCGGCTCGTCGCAGAACGTCAGGCAACACTCGATCGGGTCGTCCGGTCGATCCGGCGGTCCCCGGAGGTGCAACTCTCCGACGTGACGCCGACACACGCCACGGCTGCTCGGTCTGCTGTCGATCTCGGAGCGGCGACAGACGGTGACGCCGGTGTGGTGTCCTCGTTGATACGCGGTGAGACGGCCACGATCGGTGCGCTGCGGAGCACTCTGGATCGCCCACTTCCCGATCCGGTCGGTGATGCCGTGCGCAGCGCCCTCACCCAGGCCGGGCGCACTCGCGATCAACTCGAGCTGGTGACACGCTGAGCGGCGTGACGTGCGAGAGGACAGCCCAAAAGGTGCACCACGTCTGTCCCGCACGTTTGAGATCGCCCTGTCCGGGTATGTAGCCAACAACAAACGCAATGACGAGAGGAGCGCAACCATGATGACGACTCCACATGTCATCAACACCGAGAAGTGGTCGATGCCGATGCAGACCGAAGAGCTCGACGACGCAGTCCGGGCCCTGCAAGACGGTGTCCGCGGCTACATGACGGCCGCCGACGAGGTTTCCAACGCCATCCTCGCCACGAACCTCCGCAAGCTGGCCAAGTCGAGAGAGGCAGTGCTCGATCAGCTGATCGCCGTGGCCGCCGATGAGGCGAGAGACATCACCGAGGCCGAAGGTGGTTCGATCACGGGCGCGCTGCATCGCGGATGGATGCGAGTGAAGTCCGCAGTCGGTGGGGACGATGCGGTGATCGAGGCCGCCAAGAACGGAGAGGCAGAGGCAGTCGACCGGCTCCAGAAGGTGCTGGACTCCCAGCTCGCCCCGAAGGTCGAAGAAGCGATCCGCAGAGCCATGCTCGACATCGAGACGGCCACCAAACAGCTCGACGGTATGACGAGCTGAGGCGATTGGCCTCGTGCGCTCCGGACCCGCAACAAGGGGGGGACCGGAGACACCAGGAGCATCACGCCCTCGCGAAGCGGGGGCGTGATGTCGCGCGTGCGGCATGAGGAGAAGCCTCTTCACCCGTTGTCGGGCAACAATACGTGCGATGGGTGAGAACGACGGTCGGCGTCAGGGCAATCTCGCAATGATGGTTGCGGCAACAACGCTCGGTCTTGCCGCTGCGGTGCTCCTCACCTTCCTGGCGGGTGCGCTCGGGTTCTTCGTCGCAGCGGGCCTGCTGATGGCGACCACGGCTGTCGCCAGGAGGGCCGCAGCCCGTCGACGGCGGTGATGCTCGCATCAGCCGCGATGTCGCCGCCGAGGTCGCCGACGCGATGACGCCCCCGGGGGAGACCCGGGGGCGTCGCTTTCGCCGATCTGTGTGTGGGTCAGCCGCAGACGATGAAGCCGATGTCGATGGTCTGCACCACCGCACCCGTCCGCGGGTTTCGGCTCACTGCGGTTCCCGTGTACAACCCGGGACCGCCGAGAGGTTCGATGAATCGAAGGACTGCGCCACGCTTGGCCTCGCGCTGCACCGTGAAGCCGGTTCCCTGGCCGACCACCGTGACCTCGATGTCGTTCTTCATCGATCCCCGTGAGTTGAGCGTGACGTCGATCGTCGCCACGCAGGACAACTGGTTGACGACCATCACGTCGGCGCCGAGGATCTGGTCCGGCTTTGCGGCCTCGGCTGTCGCGGCGACGGCACTCAGCAGGGCCAGCGCGGCCAGGAGTGCCACCACGAGGCTCAGTGAGCGACGTGTCGTCGATGGCATGCGTGTTGTCATCGGCTCCTCCGGTGATCATGTCTCTGTCACACGATGTGACTGACTCCGCCACTCTCTGTATCGGCACGAAACTCGCGAAAAACGAAAATATGGTCACCGAAATAGTCCTTTCGGCGCCGAAAGCCGGTGTGAGACATGAAGCCGTGAGCCCCTGACCCACGCATTCTCGGTGGATCGCGCTTCCATCGCGCCGGACGTCTACTAACTTGGAGGCTGTTCGAGTCCCGTTCACAACGGACTGTGGCTTCGTCGCCGGAGGCGATGCCTTGGGAATTCCCCTTCGCGGAGGGATTGGGTCGGGCGCAGTATCGGCCTCCGGCTTCAAGGAGCATCAATGAACATCTATGTCGGAAACCTTCCGTACTCATACGACAACGCCCAGCTGAGTCAGCTGTTCGAGGAGTACGGCGAAGTCACGTCGGCTCAGGTCATCAGCGATCGGGACACGGGGCGTTCCCGTGGCTTCGGGTTCGTCGAGATGGCGGACGACGACGCACGTCGAGCCATCGAAGAGCTTGCCGATACTGAGATCGGGGGCCGCCGGCTCACCGTCAACGAGGCGAGGCCCCGGTCCGGTGGAGGCGGTCGACCGCGCTACTGAGCGTCGGTTCGTTCCAGGACATCTCGTGCGCCCCGGTTTCGCCGGGGCGCACGACGCGTGGTGGCCGGGGTTGCGACTCAGGCGTGCATCAGGTTTCGCGGTGTCGATGCCGATGACTTCACATGGCCGACATCACCAAACGAACCCAGCGCAAGGTCGCCGACTACCTCGTCGACGGTGAAACGGTCGAGGTCGCCGTGCTCTGCGAACCGAGAGGGACCTACGGAGCCGGGATGTTTGCGATCGCGGTGGCGCCTCGCCCCGGCCAGGCCCTCATGGAGCGTCGCCAGGCGGAGTCGGTCGCACGCCAGGTCGGCATCGCGCAGCGCTTCCCGGCCGGGTCATGCGTCGTGGCGGTCTCCGCCCGTCACGTGTACGTCTTCCCGTCGAACGGGCTCCGGTTCGCCGACCCCACGCTCGTCGTCGAACGTTGCGACGTCTTCGTCGGTGACGTGTCGCGCCGGGGTCTCGGTCGTGGCGTGCAATTCGTGTTCGCCGACGGCAGCGCGGTGGACGTCGACCTCCAGCTCGCTCAACCGTTCAAGAAGCTCGTCGCGGCGCTGGGCACCGTTTCCGCGTCGCGCTGACGCCGTCGCCGGCGCCTGACAGGGGCGGCGTCTGTGCGCTCAGCCCGCAAACGGATCCGCGCCCACCGGCTTCGCCTCACCCTCGCTCACGATGTGTCCTGCGGTGTCCCCGTACATGACGACATCGATCTGGCGGCGGCGGCGTTGAACGACGAGCCAGAGCGCCCCGAGAAGGCCGAGGCCCCCGATGGCGGCGAGAAGCAGGAGCAGTGGGAATCCACCGGAGGAGCCGGACACCGCCGTGAGCGTGCGGTCGCTTCCATCCAATGGAACCTCCCATGTCAAGGTCGAACCGTCGATGCGATCGGCGTTGTGGCTGTCGACCGTCCCCGGCATGGTCACGACGAACCTGACCAGGAAGACCTCTGAGAGGAACTGGGTCGGGTCGATGCCGAAGTCGAAGCCGGCATCCTCCGTGATGGCCTCGTCGAGCTGGGCGATCGTCGCGTCGAAACGGAACGTGTCCCCGTCGCGCGTCACCGCGATGTTGTCGAAGAAGTTCGCGGTGGGGTCGTCCGATCCGCTGTCGATCTGCGCCAACTTCGACCGGAGGTCGTCGAGGCTGGTGAAATCCACGGCGAACCGCGTGCCGGCGAACTCGCCATCCACGAAGTCCTCGACGGTCCAGTCCCCGGGAACATCTCCTCCGAATCCGTCGAGATTCTCGACGGAGAACTCGCCGCCATCGCCCTCCGCGAGCTGACGGAACTCTTCATCGAATCCCAGTTCGAACGCAAGCGTCCCCGTTTCGTCGGCTGCGATGTCCAGCTTGATGTCGGTCCGGATCTGGCACGCAGACGCGGCGAGGGCGAGCAGTGTCAGGATGGCGATCAGTCGGCGCATGGTTCTCCTCATCAGTCGAGAGCATCATCGGCACCTCCGGGCCCTTGCTTCAGCACGCATTCATCCCGCACCCGCCCGTGAATGGGAACCCGGCCGAGCGTGCCCGCCGTCCCACCAACATGAGAGCTGCGTTTGCCGTGGCCTGCCTGGCCGTGATCGTCCTCGTCGCGTGTGGCGATGCCGACTCCGGGTCGGGCACGCCTGGTCCTCCCGTCGACGTTGCGATGGTCGGGCCGGTCGACGCCGGTGCGACCGTTTCCGACTGGCTCGTCCCGGGGTTCCAGCCCGGGTTCTGGACCGCATCGACGGAGGACGATGTCACGGTGTTGAGGATGTCGCGCGGCATCGGCGACGAGGACGGCGAGAGCTGGATCCTTCGGTTCCGTGACAACGACGACGGGCTGCCCGAGCTGCTCGACGGGACGCATCGTTGGACCTCGTGGGACGGTGAGACGAGTGTCTTCGAGGAGTACTTCGTTGCCGGCCGGGTCACGATCCAGTCGTGGGATCCGGACGGGGTCCTCGCCGGCCTGATCGAATGGGACGCACCGCCGGCGTACCGCAGACCTCAGCGCGAGTTCACGTTCCCCTTCTGGGTCGAGCCGGGGCTCGCAACCACCCAGGGTCGGCCGGGCGATCTCGTCTCGGTCGAGGCCGGGTCAGCCGTCGAGATCGGCGTTCCACTCGTGCAGTTCGTCGGTGTGGTCGAGGATTCCCGCTGTCCTGCGGACGTGACATGTGTCTGGGAGGGCAGGGTGGTGACTCGCTGGCAGGTCGTGGGCGAGACCGTCGTCACGATCGACGTGGAAGGTGTCATCGGTGGAGAAGGCATGGGTGTCGGCGTCGCTGCGCCGTCCGATTTCGAGTCGTACACCATCGAGGTACGAGAGGTCGATGCGACGACCGACCGTGCGGTCGCCCTGGTGACGATCGGGAGCTGACAGCACCGCCTGGACGGCTCGATCCGGCTCACACGATGTCGAACTCGTTGCCCTCGGGGTCGGACATCGCTTTGAAGTAGTGGTCGATCTCGGGGGAGTCCATCGTGAAGCGTTCCATGGCGCCGCGAGCGGTCAACCTCGCTGCCTCGGCGTCAACGCGGGCGCGGCGTTCTTCGAGGGGCACGGTGCGCCCACCGCCGACGAGGAGGTCGAAGTGCAGCCGGTTCTTGACCGTCTTCGCCTCTGGTACCCGCTGGAACCAGATCCGCGGTCCGCGGCCTGCCGGATCGAAGATGCAGTCGTAGCCGTCTTCGACCTCGGCCTCGGGAACTCCGACCGATACCCAGTACGCCGCCCACGACTCGAACTCGGCCGGTGGCTCCTGGAGATCGTAGGCCAGTGCTGCGGCCCAGAAGCGGGCCATTCGGTCGGGGTCCGAGCAATCGACGGTGATCTGGAATGTCATGACGCGACTGTACGGCTCCGTCGGAGCGCACGCCCGGTTCGTCGTCGATGGTCCTCTTGAATGCGACAATGTGGTCATGAAGCCTTCTGTTCTCTTCGCCTGTGTCCACAACGCCGGCCGCTCCCAGATGGCGGCCGGGTTCATGCGTGAGCTCTCCGGAGGATCCGTCGAGGTGTTCTCCGGCGGATCCAACCCCGGTGACGCAGTCAATCCGTCCGCCGTCGAGGCCATGGCCGAAGTGGGCATCGACATCGCCGACGCCGTCCCGCAGAAGTGGACAGACGAGGTGGTGAAGCAGGTCGACGTCGTGGTCACCATGGGTTGTGGTGACGAGTGCCCGTACTATCCGGGGACGCGGTACGAGGACTGGGTCGTCCCCGACCCCCACGGCCAGGGCGTCGAAGCGGTCCGCCCGATCCGAGACGACATCCGGGGGCGAGTCGAAGCACTGCTCGACGAACTCATGCCGTCCTGACGTCGACGCCGGGAAGGCGTACGCACGTCAGGCCGGCATAGTTTCCAGCATCCGGCGCCATGCCTCGTACGTCGCCACGTTTGCGGAGAGCTCGATGGCGGCCTCACAGACGGAGTGATCGCACTTCACCTGGCCCTCGCCGGCCGCGAAGTCGTACAAGCACAGCTCGCATGTCACCTTGAGTGATGCGGGGAGCCCTGGGCAGTCGTAGAAGCTGCAGGGACGTGCCGACGGCGCTGCGAGCGTCTCCGGGGTGCAGCCGGGGCAGCGCGGTCTGAACGAACGTACATCCGGCGGGAGGCTGGCGAAGTCGATGTCGGTCATTGCCACCGCCTTTCTCTGTCGCGATCGTGCGCTTCCGGCAGTGGGGAAACCAGGGACCTTGGACTCGAATGGGGCCAATCTCGTTGGCGTCACTCGTCGGTAACACAGCCCTCTGATGCCGACTTGACGGCCCTCAGGTACTTGTAGAGCGTCCCCCGTGTCGCCTTGAGTGGCGGTGCGGTCCAAGCCGTTCGGCGCCTGGCGAGTTCGTCGTCGGTGACATCGACCTGGATGGTTCTCGCGACGGCGTCGATGGTGATCGGATCCCCATCCTCGATGAGGGCGATCGGGCCACCTTCCTGGGCCTCGGGTGTCACGTGCCCGATGATGAAGCCGTGGGAGCCGCCCGAGAAGCGGCCGTCGGTGATGAGGGCCACGTCGGCGCCGAGCCCGGCACCCATGATCGCCGACGTCGGTGTCAGCATCTCGGGCATCCCCGGACCGCCCTTCGGCCCGACGTAGCGGATGATGATCACGTCACCGGGTCCGATCTCGTGGCGCTCGAGGGCGTGCAGCATGTCCTCCTCGGAGTCGAACACCTTGGCGGGGCCGGTGAAGCGCAGCCCCTCCTTGCCGGTGATCTTGGCGACGGCTCCGCCTGGAGCGAGGTTGCCCCGCATGATCGTGATGTGGCCGTTCTCCTTGATCGGTGAGTCCCACGACGCCACGACCTGCTGTCCGTCGGCGAGGCCCGGGAGGTCGGCGAGGTTTTCGGCGAGCGTGGCACCGGTGACGGTGAGGCAGTCGCCGTGGATGACGCCGTGGTCGAGCAGCATCTCGAGCACGGCAGGCGTCCCGCCGACCGCGTGGAGATCCTCCATCACGAAGCGTCCACTCGGTTTGAGATCGGCGAGGAACGGGACGCGATCGCTCACCGATTGGAAATCGTCGATGGTGAGGTCGACGTCGGCCGACCGAGCCATGGCGATGAGGTGCAGCACGGCATTCGTCGACCCGCCGAGCGCCATCGTGATCACCATGGCGTTCTCGAAGGCCTCCCGGGTCATGATCTGGCGCGGGGTGATGTCGTGTTCCAGCAGGTTGCGGATCGCATGGCCCGCTGCGATGCACTCGTCGAGCTTCGCCGGATCGGTGGCCGGCGTGGACGACGAGTAGGGGAGTGACATGCCCAATGCCTCGATCGCCGATGCCATCGTGTTCGCCGTGTACATGCCCCCGCAGGCACCCGGTCCCGGGCAGGCGTTGCGAACGACGTCGAGGCGTTCGTCCTCGTCGATGCGATCGGCGATGAACTCGCCGTAGGACTGGAAAGCGGAGACGATGTCGAGCGGGGTGCCCTTGCTCGATTGTCCCGCCCGGATGGTTCCGCCGTAGACCATGATCGAGGGCCGGTTGAGGCGACCCATCGCCATCACGGAGCCCGGCATGTTCTTGTCGCAGCCCGGGATCGAGATGTTGGCGTCGTACCACTGGGCGCGCATCACCGTCTCGATGGAGTCGGCGATGAGGTCGCGGCTCTGCAGCGAGTAGCGCATGCCGGGCGTGCCCATCGAGATGCCGTCGGAGACGCCGATCGTGTTGAAGCGCATCCCGACGAGACCCGCCTCTTCGACGCCCTGCTTGACCTTGGCCGCCAGGTCGTTCAGGTGCATGTTGCAGGAGTTGCCCTCGTA
>JABAOD010011519.1_pt1 | contig 22315 bp, 21 predicted proteins | sample 7062151 | NCBI WGS metagenome assembly JABAOD01 (sample SAMN14538626, study PRJNA623070) | marine sediment metagenome | biome: marine biome [ENVO:00000428]; feature: marine pelagic biome [ENVO:01000023]; material: deep marine sediment [ENVO:00002113] | place: India: Gulf of Khambhat ... | reverse complement strand
CCGAGCCGCATGTCCACCATGTGGCCGTGATCGTGGGCGGCGACGAGTTCCCTGCCCCGCTCGATGTTCTCTCGAACCGGGTCGACCGCGACGACCCGGCACCCGAATCGCTCCGCCATCACCACTGCGTGCTGTCCCTCCCGTCCGCCGATGTCGAGGACGACGTCGTCCTCTCCGATGCCGATCGTCCCCAGGTGGTCGAGCACCGAGATCGAGGGCCGCGGGTGCAGTGATCGCTCCAGCGCAGCGACGGCTGCTTCGTAATCCCACTCGCCGTACATCTCTTCGACCGTGACAGCTCGCGTCCAGGGTTCATCCATGCCGCCATCGTATTGCGGTGACCTCGTCCCCACCGCCTCCTCCCGGCCTCGGTTCGGAGCCGTGCGGTAGTGTGCTCCACCCGCACACGGGGAGGTCGCGTGCGCGTCGGATTGATCGGTCTCGGCAACATGGGTGGGAGGCTGGCCGGCAACCTGCTGCGCCAGGGGGTCGACGTCACGGTGTCCGACACGAACGGTGACGCCGTTGCGTCGCTCGTGGGCCGGGGGGCGACGACCGAAGCCTCGAATGCAGCGCTTGCCGCCTCCGTCGATGTGGTCATCACGTGTCTGCCGAACCCTGCCGTCTCGACCGCCGTGCTCGAGGAGCCGGACGGTGTGCTCGACGGCATCGCACCAGGCACGATCTGGGCCGAGATGAGCACGACGGATCATCGCCAGGTCGTGCGTCTCGGACGGCTCGTCGCCGACCGGGGCGCCTTCGCCATCGACTGTCCGGTGTCGGGCGGCTGCCATCGTGCGGCCACCGGCAACATCTCGATCTTCGTTGGGGGTGACCGCGCGGCGGTCGAGACGGCGATGCCGCTGCTGACGATGCTGGGTCGTGACGTGCTCCACACCGGGCCTCTCGGGTCGGCCTCGATGCTGAAGGTGCTGACGAACTACCTGGCGACCGCCAACCTCGTGACGTTGGCCGAGGCGTTGGTCACCGCAGCGCAAGCGGGCATCGATCTCGACACGGCGTACGAGGCCATCCGGATCTCCTCCGGCAACTCATTCGTCCACGAGACGGAGTCTCAGGTCATCCTCAACGGCTCGCGCGACATCAACTTCACGCTCGGGCTGGTTGCCAAGGACATCGGGTTGTTCCAGTCGATCGCCGACGATCACGGTGTCCCCCTCGAGGTGTCGCCCCTGCTCATCGACATCGTCGCCGACGCCATCGATCGCTACGGCGCAGACGAGCGATCGCCGAACGTGATCAGACGCCTCGAGGACTCGACCGGTGCTCGGGTGATCGCAGCCGGCTTCCCCGCCGAGATCGTCGACGATGCCCCGCCCGCCGCCGGAGCCGAGGTCGTGCCCCGGTCGAGGCGGTGAACCCGGGTCAGGAGCGACGCCGTCGGATCTCTGCGATGACCGCGGGCACCACGTCGTGGAGATCGCCGATCACCGCGTAATCGGCCTTGGCGACCATGTTGGCCTCGGGGTCGGTGTTGATCGCCACCACGGACTTCGATCCCATCGCACCGACCCAGTGCTGGATGGCACCCGAGATGCCACACGCGATGTAGAGCTTCGGGGCGATCTTCGTGCCCGTCTGGCCGACCTGATCGGAATGGGGTCGCCATCCGTTGTTGGTCGCCACCCGCGAGCACCCCACGACGCCGCCGAGCAGCCCGGCGAGTTCCTCGAGCGGGGCGTACGCCTCCGCCGATCCGACACCGCGACCCCCACCCACGACGACCGGCGCCGTCGCCAGCGTCAAGCCCTCTGTCAGGACCACGCGATCCCTCACGAGGGTCGTGGCATGTTCGTCGCCGAGCTCGGGCTCGAACTCCTCGGTGACCACGGCAACCGGCGCCGGAACCGCTTCCGTCGCAGTGGTTGCGAAGGTGAGCAGCTTGGTGCCGGCGTCCAGCTCCGTTTCCTCGACGAGGGACCCGCCCCAGCGCACGCGTCGCATGGACCAGGGACCGGAGCCGGGTGACACGGAGAGCGCGTTCGCCACCATCGGCTCGTTCAAGCGGGCGGCCGCGTTGGCGAGGATCTCGTTGCCGCGTTCGGTGCCGGGGCCGACCACGACGGTGGCATCACCCGCCAGCTGCGCCACCGTCGCCCCCCATGCGTCCGGTCCGTAGTCGGACAGGATCTCGTGGCGCGCCACCCGGGTGGTGGTCGCTCCGTACTCCGCGGCGACGGTCCCGAGGTCGGTGGCCTCGGAGCCGATCGCCAGGGCCTCGACGTTGACGCCGAGCTCTCCGGCGAGTTCCCGCGCCGCGGTGAGCGCCACCCATGTCGCCGGTGCGACCTCGCCTCGATCGTGGTCGATCACGACGAGGACACTCATGAGAGCACACCCAGCTCGTCGAGGAGGTCGACGAGCGCAGCTGCAGCGTCGGGGCCCGTTCCGAGGATCCTGGTCTCGCCGACGTCTTCGGTCGCCGGAAGCAGCCGCACCATCTGTTGCCCGCCCGGCACCGGCTGCGGGTGGTGATGCGAGATCTGGACCTTCTTCGACGCGAGCCGGCCCTTGAGCGTCGGGTACCGCGGCAGGTTGATGCCCTCCTTGACGCCGACGACGGCCGGGTAGGGGAGTTCGTAGACCTCGAACCCGGTGGCGACCGCCCGTCGCACGACCAGTCCCTGGGAGCCGGTGTCGATGCCTTTGGCGCCGTTCACCATGGGCCGTCCCAGGGCGTGCGCCACCCGGACCCCGACCTGGTAGCCGCCGGCGTCGGCGGACTCGTTGCCGAAGAGGATGACGTCGAACGTCCCCGTGTCGGCTTCCATCGATCGGATCGTGGCGACGATGGAAGTGGCCGTCTCCATCGGTCCGTGATCGGAACCGTCGGTCTCCACCAACACCGCCTCGTTGGCGCCGACGCTCGCTGCGTATCGCAGTTGCTCTTCTGCGGCCGGGGGCCCCACGGTGAGAACCGTGACGGTCCCGTCCGTCCGCTCGGCGATCTGCACGGCCTCTTCGAGGGCGCATTCCTCGTGCGGGCTGGTGGTGAAGGCGAGGTGACTCGCGTCGATCGACTTCCCGTCCTCGGCGATCAGGATCTTCGCTCCCGGGGCGGGAACTCGCTTGATGCAGACGAGGACTCTCACGTCAGGACTTCATCCGGGTGTCTTCCGGGTCGAAGAGCGGCGTGCTCCCCACCCTCGCCACCTTCACGGGATGCGTCTCGTTCATGTACATCACGAGCAGGTCGTTTCCTTCCACCGCATGCTCCGGAGGCAGATAGGCCATCAGGAGATACGTGCCCAACGAAGGTGCCGAGCCTGCCGTCGTGACTCTCGACACCCGTCCTTTGCGGTCGACGATCCGCTCGCCATCGAGCGTGAGGATCGGTTCGTTGCCTCCGGTCGGATAGCGCTCGTCGCCGGCCGTGTTCGTGTGGTCTTCGACGGTGAGCGTGCACAGGATGGCCGCAGGATCCTCCTCGCGTGCGGCGAGGTAGGGCTCCTTGCCGATGAAGTCGGCCGCCTTGACCCGTGGCCGGGCGAGCCCGGCCTCGACCGGCGTGTACTCGGATTCGAGTTCTGCGCCCATGAGCCGGTAACCCTTCTCGATCCGCCCCGTCGTGCCGTAGACGCCGATTCCGACCGGCCGGACCTCGAACTCCTGGCCCGCTTTCCAGAGCGTGTCCCAGAGCCGCAGCCCGTGCTGCATCGGGGTGTAGATCTCCCATCCGCTCTCGCCGACATACGAGATGCGGAACATGGAGCAGGGGATGCCGTCGATGAGCGCGTCCTGGACCATTCCGTATCGGAACGCCTCCTGAGAGAGGTCGGTGTCTGTGACCTTGGAGACGAGGTCCCGCGCGTGTGGGCCCCAGACGCCGATCGTGGTCATCGCCGAGGTCCGGTTCTCGAAGTGCACCGAGCCATCGTCGGGAAGGTTCTTCCGGAACCAGTACTCGTCACGTCCTCCGTCGAAGGCGCCTGTCACGATGCGGTAGCGATCCGGGGCCAGACGCAACACGGTGAGGTCCGAGCGGAAGCCGCCTCCCTCCGTGAGCACCGGCGTGTAGACGGCGCGACCCACGGCGACGTCGCACTTGTTGACCGTCATCCGCTCGATGTAGTCGACCACACCGGGTCCGCTCACCTCGAAGATCTGGAAGGCCGTGAGGTCCACCATGGCGACGTGTTCCCGCATGTGGAGGTGTTCCGCGTCGATGATCGGGGACCACCATCTCCTGTCCCACTCGTGCGGGCGGTTCTCCACGCCGTAGCGCTCCACGAGGTCGGTGTTCGAGTTGTACCACTGGGGCCGCTCCCACCCTCTGGCATCGTGGAACTCGGCGTCGAGCTCCACCTCTCGCATGTAGAACGGGGCGCGGTTCATGTCACGCTCGGTGGCCCACTGCTCGCGGGGATGGACGATCCCGTAGGTCTTGTTGAAGTGCTCGCCGCACCTCGCATAGATGTGGTGCTCGGTCTTCTCGTGTGGGTAGAAGCGGGCGATGTCCGAGCCGTGGGGATCGGCGATGTGGGGATACCCGTGGGTCATCCACTCCGCCATGAGCTGGGCGATGGCAGGCCCCTCCTTGATCCAGACCGCCGCCGCCGACCAGAGATGCTCGACCTCGACGCACTCGCCGAGCACCGGCATCGCATCGGGCGTGAGGGACAGCAGGCCGTTGATGGCGTAGCGGATCTCCGCCGTCTCGAGTATCTCTCCCATGATCTCGAGGGCATCCTCGAGCTGCGGATCGAAGTCGTCCTGGGTGAAGGGCATCTCGGTGGGGGAGAGCGCCGCCTCCTCGTTGGAGGGGATCTCGTCGGGGTGGTGGAGGATCGGCCGGTGGGCGTAGGAGCCCACCTCCATCGAGCCGGCGGTCTGCCGCTCGTACATGAAGGTGTCCATGTCGCGGACGATCGGGTAGCCGATCTCGTTGCCCGTCTCCTGGAGGATGTCGATGGGCCCCACGTCGGCCATCTGGTGCACGGCAGGCGTGAGAGGGATGTTGGCGCCCGCCATGGCGGCGACGCGGGGGCTCCACACGCCACAGGCGATGACCACGTGGTCGCACTCGATGCGGCCCTTGTCGGTCACGACAGCCGTGACCTTCGGTCGCTTGTGCGGCGCGTCCTCGGTCTCGATGTCGAGGACCTCGGTGTTGCCGAACACGGTCAGCGCTCCCATGTCGCGAGCCTTGTCGCGCATCATCGTGCCGTAGGCGAGCGAGTCGACCACGGAGACGCTCGGTGTGTAGAAGCCGCCGAGGACCACGTCCTCGTTGACGAACGGAACGAGTTCCTTCACCTCCGCGGGGGTCAACAGCGACGAGGGGATCCCGTACGCCTTCGCCGAGGTCATGCGGCGGCGAAGCTCCTCCATACGCTCTTCCGTGCGGGCGATCTCGATGCCACCGCTCGTGGTGTTGAACCCCGCCTCTTCGAACTGGCGCTGGCTCTCGACCGTGAGATGCGCCATCTCTTTGTTGTGGTCGACCGGGAAGATGAAGTTGGAGGCGTGGCCGGTCGAGCCGCCGGGGTTGGGGAGGGGGCCCTTGTCGACCAGGACGATGTTCTTCCACCCGAGATCGGCCAGATGGCCGACGAGCGAGTTGCCGACGATGCCGGCACCGATCACGACGACATCGGCCCGCTGTGGCAGGTCACTCACCTTCTGCCCTCCATACGCTCGAGACTGATATATCAGTAGTGTATGATCACGCCGTGGACAACGTCAATCCGGTGTGGCCGTGACAGCCGACCTCTCCCGCGCTCACGCTCCGAGCCAGGCGGATCTCGCGTACGAGGTGGTACGAGACCTTCTCATCCGGCTCGAGCTCCGTCCGGGCGAGCCGATCGGCGAGGCCGATCTCATGGAGCGGACGGGATTCGGGCGGACGCCGTTGCGCGAGGCGCTCAATCGGCTCGAAGCCGAGCGTCTCGTCAACATCTATCCGCGCCGTGGCACCTTCGCCACGGACATCAACCTGGCGGACCTCGCCCTCATCACCGATCTCCGCGAGGACCTGGAGTCACATGCTGCGGCTCGCGCCGCCCACCGAGCCACGGACGCCGAGCGGTCGGGTCTAGAGCAGCTCGCCGCCGAGATCGGCCCCGGTGACGCAGAGGCCCTCATGGGTCTCGACACCCGCATCCATCGCGCCATCTACGCCGCGGCCCACAACCACTTCCTGGAGGCGACGGCGGGCCAGTACCTGGCGCTGTCGACGCGCATCTGGCGGCTCTTCATGGATCGGCTGCCGCACATAGACGAGCACATCGACGAGCACCGCGGGCTCATCGACGCCATCGTGACCGGCGACGGCGACCGATCTGCCTTCCTGGCCCGTGCGCATGTCCGCAGCTTCGAGTCCGCGGTGCGGCAACTCATTTGAAAACGGCTCGATTTCCATCGAGCCGTGGACGAGAATCGTGCCACGGCCTGTGATCCGGGAGGTGGAGATGGAGATCGCCCACGACCATGTCGTCCTCGAGGTGGGAGGCGTGGAGCGTCGCTTCCACCACGTCTGGCTGCGGGACAACTGCGGGTGCGGCGAGTGCCGCGTCGAGCAGACCGCGGAGCGTCGGCTCTTCACGGCCGACATCCCGGACGACATCGCGCCGACCATGGCGTCGCTCGGTGAGGGAGGCGACCTCCACGTCGAGTGGAACGACGGCCACACGTCGGCGTACGCCGCTGCGTGGCTCGAGCGATTCGACTACTCGACCCCGGCGCCTGCTCCCGACGGGCCGACGCTGTGGGGATCGGACCTCGAGGTGCCTCGATTCCCGCACGACGGCGTGCTCCACGACAAGGCGACACAGCTCGACTATCTCGACGCCGTCCGCGAGCTCGGTGTGGCGGTGGTGGCCGGTGCGCCCGACGAGGAGAACGAGGTCGAGCGATTCGCCGAGTCGATCGGCCACGTTCGGGAGGTCGCGTTCGAACGGGTCCACAACGTGTACCACGATCCGAACGGCTACAACGTGGCACACACCCCCTTCGAGCTGAAGCCGCACTCCGACATGCCCAGCTACCACTGGCCGCCGAGCATCCAGCTCCTCCACTTCAGGAAGAACCGGGCGGTGGGAGGCGAGACCGTGCTCGTCGACGGTTGGTGGGCCGTCGACCGGCTCCGCGGGGCCGATCCCGAGGCCTTTGCCATCTTGAGCCGGGTACCCGTCACCTATCAGTTGTTCTCCGACGACGAGGACACCTATGCCGCCGCACCGATGATCCAGCTCGGACCGGATGGCGAGGTGCGCACGTTCCGGTTCTCGAATCAGCTCGCATTGCCGATCAGAGCGGACTTCGACACGGTCGGTGAGTTCTACCGGGCGTATCGCATGCTGGGCCGCATCATCGACGATCCGTCTGCGAAGGTGGTCTTCAAGGCGATGGACGGCGACATCGTCACGGTGCACGGTCACCGGGTCCTGCATGGTCGCCTGCCGTTCGAGCCGGGCACGGGCGAGCGTCATCTGCAGGACGTCTACATGGAGTTCGACGATCTCNNCGGAGGGTCGTGCTCGGGATCCACCGTCCGCTCTCGTCGGCTCCGGTGCCGGCATGAGCGACGTCGTCGGGTTCACCCGCATGGCCGACGGCACGGCAGAGGACTACGCCCTCCTCGCCCGATACGAAGAGGCCGACCTGGAGGCATTCCCGGATCGGGTGCTGAGCTGGCTGCGGTCGATGGACGAGCACACGGGGTACCAGATCACCCGTCTCGAGCACTCGCTGCAGGCGGCGACTCGTGCGCATCGGGCGGGGGAGGACGAGGAGACGGTCGTGGTGGTGTTGCTCCATGACATCGGTGACGTGCTGGCGCCGGCGAATCACTCCGAGGTCGCCGCGGCCATGCTGCGCCCCTATGTCTCGGAGGAGAATTACTGGATCGTCAAGCACCACGGGCTCTTCCAGGAGAAGTATTACGCCCACCACTACGGGCGCGACCCGGATGCGAGGGATCGGTATCGGGACCATCCTCACTACGAGGCGACCGTGCGATTCTGCGCCGACTACGACGAGGTGTCGTTCGATCCGGCGTACCCGACGGAACCGCTGTCCTTCTTCGAGCCGATGGTGCGTCGCGTGCTGGCGTCACCGCGTCACCCATCGACCTGAGCTGCGATCGCGGCTCCTCCTGCAGCAGTGTCGGGCGGTCGGGTAGCGTCGGCGGGTCGCCGGGAGGAGCAGGTCCGTGAGGTCGCAGTATCGGGTGGTCATCGTCGGCGGCGGTGTCGTGGGAGCCAGCGTCGCCTATCACCTGGCGAAGTTCGGCTGGAGCGACGTCGCCATCATCGAGCGAGAGGTGCTCACCGCCGGGTCGAGCTGGCATGCCGCCGGAGGAGTCCACGCCCTCAACGCCGATCCGAACATCGCTGCCCTCCAGGCGTACACGATCGATCTGCTCGGCGAGGTCGCTGCCGAGTCGGGAATCGACATCGGGATGCACATGACGGGCGGCATCACGTTGGCCGCGGAGCCGGTGCGCTGGGAGTGGCTCCAGAGCGAGTACCGAGTGTTCCAGACGATGGGGATCGAGGACGTGCGTCTCATCGGGCCGGAGGAGATCCTCGAGCGCTGTCCCATCATCGACATCGAGGGAGTGCGCGGCGGGCTGTGGGCCGACCGTGAGGGCTACATCGACCCGTCGGCGGTGGTCCACGCCTACGCCAAGGCGGCGCGGCAGCGCGGCGCCGACGTCATCGAGCACAACCGGGTCATCGAACTGGTGCCGAGAACTGATGGCGGCTGGGACGTGGTCACCGAGCAGGGCACCATCCACGCCGAGCACGTCGTGAACGCCGCCGGGCTGTGGGCCAAGCAGGTGGGGCGGATGGCCGGCGTCGAGCTGCCCGTCGCTCCGCTGGCGCATCACTACCTCGTCACAGAGGCGATTCCGGAGATCGCCGAGCTCGGCTACGAGATCCCGATGATGATCGACCTGGACGGGTACACCTACTCCCGTCAGGAGCTCCACGGCATGCTGGTCGGGATCTACGAGGTGGACCATCAGCACTGGAACCTCGACGGAGCGCCGTGGGACTACGGCATCGAGCTGCTCACGCCCGACGTCGACCGCATCGCCGACGAGCTCACGATCGCCACGAACCGCTATCCGGTGCTCGACCGCGCCGGTATCAAGCAGTGGGTCAACGGGGCCTTCACCTTCTCGCCGGACGGCAACCCGCTGGTCGGGCCGGTGCCGGGGCTGCGCAACTACTGGTCGGCCTGTGCCGTGATGGCCGGGTTCCTCCAGGGCGGCGGCGTCGGCAAGTCGCTCGCCGAGTGGATGATCCACGGCGAGCCGGAGGAGGACATCTACGGCATGGACGTGGCTCGCTTCGGCCCGTATGCGGAGAACCGCGAGTACATCCGCCAGATGACCGGCCAGTTCTACTCGCGCCGCTTCGTGATGACCTACCCCAACGAGCAGCTGTGGGCGGGCCGCCCGCTGAAGATGGCGCCGGCGTACGACGCGATGACCGAGGCCGGGGCGCATTGGGGGGAGTCGTGGGGTCTGGAGGTGCCGATCTACTTCACCGATCCCGAGTTCGAGGAGATCCCGTCGCTGCGCCGCTCCAACGCCTTCGACATCGTCGGCGAGGAGTGCCGCCAGGTGCGCAGCGGGGTCGGCATCCTCGACATCACCGGCTTCTCCCGGTACGAGGTGACCGGACCGTCGGCACGGGGATGGCTCGATCGGCTCCTGGCCGGCCGGCTCCCGGGTCCGGGCCGCGGCAGGCTGGCGCCGATGCTCGGCCACGACGGCCGTCTCAAGGGCGACCTCACCGTGTTCAACTGGGGGGACGGCACCTGGTGGATCATGGGGTCCTACTACCTCCGCGCCTGGCACATGCGCTGGTTCGACGACCACCTGGAGGACGGCGTCGCCGTGCGTGACATCTCCGACGACATCGTCGGCTTCTCGCTGTCGGGTCCGCGGTCTCGGGACCTCCTCGAGCGGGTCACGCCCAGCGACGTCTCGGCCGAGGCCTTGCCGTTCATGGGGTGCCGGACGCTCGACGTCGGGATGCTGCGGGCGAGGGTCGGCCGGCTGTCGGTGACCGGAGAACTCGGCTACGAGATCCACTGTCAGGCCGCCGAGCACGTGGCGCTGCGCCGGGTGCTGCTCGAGGCGGGCGCCGACCTCGGTGCGATCGAGTACGGCTACAACGCGCTGTTGTCGCTGCGGATGGAGAAGAGCTTCGGCATCTGGTCGACCGAGTTCCGCCAGGAATACACGCCGGGGGAGACGGGGATGGACCGGTGGATCGACTGGTCGAAGACCGGCTTCATCGGCGAGGACGCCGCACGTGCCGAGCGGGAGAACGACTCGGCGACCCGAAGGCTGGTGACGCTGGAGATCGATGCGATCGACGCCGACGCCACCGGCTACGAGCCGGTGTGGTCAGGGGGTCATCGGGTCGGGTACATCACTTCGGGCGACTATGGCCACACCGTCGGGAAGAGCCTGGCGATGGCGCTGATCGATCGCGGCCACGACGACGTCGGCACCGAGCTCACCACGCACATCGTCGGTGTAGAGCGACCGTGCCGCGTGATCCCGCCGTCGCCTCACGACCCTGCCGGCAAGGCGATGCGCGCCTGACGCGTCGCCGACCGCCGACGCACACGCTGAGCGTCGTAACAGGCTCGTCGATCGCGGCACGCCGACGTGCCGAAATGGGCGGGTGTCTAGGGGATGACCTCGGTGAGGAACTGCACGGTGGCCTGGATCAGCTCGGGGCCGGTTGCGAGTTGCGGGTCGTTGTGGTCGGCGCCGTCCACGACGACCCACCGCTTGGGGTGCGGTGCGGCGTCGTAGATGGCTCGGCTCTGGTCGAAGGGGACGATTGAGTCCGAAGATCCGGCAATCACCAGAGTGGGGGCGGCCAGTTCCTCGATGCGCTCGAGCGAGGGAAACTCGTCCCACAGCATGAGCCGCACCGGGAGGAACCGATAGTGGAAGGCTCCCACCGCAGCCAGCGACGTGAACGGGGACCGCAGCACCAACGCATCAGGTGATTGGGAGGCCGCCAGTTCGATGGCCACCGCTGCTCCGAGCGACTCCCCGAAATACACAATCGGGTGGCCCGATGCGTTGTCCCGTACCCATCTCAGTGCAGCCCGGGCGTCGTGAGCCAGACCGAGTCTCGGTGGGATGACCCGGGTTGCCTCCATAGCCGCGATAGTCCACGAGCATGACTCCGAGCCCTGCGCCTGCAAGCCCGTTCCCCAGCGGCAGGCGGTCGCTGCGATTACCGGCGTTGCCGTTGAAGACCACGACCACCGGTTCATTGGGCTGAGGTGGGACATAGAAGCCCTGCAGCGTGAGACCGTCGGCAGTGTCGAACGCCACCTCCTGCCACCCACCCGCCAGATCACCGACAGGAGGCACGCCCTGTGTCGGCAAGTAGATCAGCCGACGCTGGAACACCCACATGCCGGCAATGACGACAACCACGCCGGCGACAACCCATACAAGAGACCGCAGCACCAAACTCGCCATCACCATCAGCCAATCGCGTCTCCCCCAACAATGCCACAGGCTCCGATCGGGCAGGGCATACGTGCCGACGTGCGCGGGCGTCGGGAGTCCTCGGTCAGGTATCTGCCGGCGACGCTCGGCGCGAATGACGACAAGACGATGCTGCCGCTCACTCCCCAAGCAGCGAACACGATGTTGGTCGTCGATTCCTCCCACTCGACGACAAGGGTGCCGAGGAAGAAGATCACCCCGATCACGCCGAAAGCGACCGACGAGATCACGAAGGCCGCCGTGGCCAAGGGACCATGGCGGCCCAGGTCGCTCACCACACCGAACGGTGTCGCACACGTCGTTCCGAGCCGATCAGGCAGCGCTGAACCGAACGCCGAGGTGCGGTTCGGCGCACTCGTCGAGCTGGGCGTTGTCGCCCGATATCAGGTGATCGGGGCGGACAGCAACGACTTGATGCGCTCCATGGGCAAGTAGATCCTGCCAGCCACGATCTCCGATCCCTCAACCTGGTAGACCCCCACGAACGGGAAGCTAACCCGTCGACCGGTTGCTGGAATGCCGTAGAACTCGCCGACGTGGGTTCCCTCGAACATGAACTCAACGGCGAATCCGTCGTCGCTAACGAACATGGCAAGTCTCTCTGAATCGGCCTCGAACATCTCGCCGTACCAGGCAGAGAGCATCTGCGAGATGGCGTCCCTGCCCTCGTAGACCTCGCCCGAGTTCGCCAACGTGAAGACCACGTCCTCGGCAAGCACGTAAGGCCCGCCGCTCATATACGCCTCCGCCACCTTCTCCACGTCCTCTCTCGACATCGGGCACCTCGTCGATCGTCTCGTCTAGTCGCCGGGACCCTACTCGAAGGCGAACGAGGTGGCCTGAGGAGGCTCAATAGAGTGGAACCCACCCGTAGCGCATGACGCGCGCCTCATTCGGCGATCCCGACACAGGGGACAGCGCGGGATCCGGCACTCTGATCTACCCGCTTCGCAACTCGAAGTGATGAGCCGGCGCAGATTCAAACCACGCGAAGCTGCCACTCATCAGGAGGGCGAGGATGATGGCAATGAGGACTACCGGCACGCCGTAGCCGATAACGAGTCCAGTCCTGGCCATCCCTCGTCCCTTCTGGGTGCCGTTGGATCGTGTGATCTGCCGGATCGATATGTGTCCAAAGACCACACCGAGCAGAGATCCAATCAGAGGGACCCCGGCGAAGATCCCCACGACTCCCAGACCGCTGAGGACGATCGAGGCGACGGCGAGTTTGTTGATGGCTGGCGCGGGGACGGCTGCGGATTCGATGATGGCGGGTGCCTCCTCCCGAAAGCCCCCCCATGACGACCCCCCTTCGATAGGGGATCCAATGAAGCAGACCTTACGCCTGTTCGCCGAGTGACGCCGAGAAACGATCCGATCATTCGCGTTGACGGCCTGCCGAGGGCTGCATTGCCCCGCCGACCGTGGCCCGCACAACCGGCGATCCCGGACGGCTGCCTCGTGTGCGTGTCGCTCCGTACAAACCGTCAGTCGAGGGGGACGTCGGTGAGGGCGCCAACTGACCCCGATACCTCGCCACGGAGGCTTCGTGTAGGGTCGCGCGGGGCGCTGGAGAATCCGTCTCGACCGATCCTGGGCCCCGACCATCGACGCCACTGCGTGAGAGAGACCCCATGAGCATCACCGCCGCCATCGAAGCCACACCCGTGTCGAGTGTCGACTTGTCTCGTTTTGTCGCGGTCGACGTGGATGCCACGGTGTGTGACACGGTGGCTGCGATGAACGACGCCGGCAGATCGTGCGCCTGCGTGCTCGAGGGCGACGACCTGGTGGGCATCTTCACCCAGCGTGACATCCTGCAGCGGGTCATCGGCCGACCCGCGAGCTGGAAGCGGTCGATGCGTGAGGAGATGACGAGTCCGGTGCGGACGATGCCGAACGCGGGGACCGTCGCCGAGGGCCTCGCCCTCATGAACCACTGGTGGGTGCGCAGCGTCCCCGTCGTCGACGAGTCGGACGCGCTCGCCGGCAATCTCTCCTTCTACACGGTGATGGCCACGATCGGGAATCTCCTGAAGTCACGAGTGACCGGCAGCATCGGCGCCCCGACCGTTCACCACGGGCTCACCCTCGTCGATTTCACCGGTCTCAACCGGGGGGCCATCGTCATGGTCGACGCCGACGACCCGCTCGATGTGGCCGTCCATCACATGCGCACCCGGGGGAGTGGATCCGTGGCGGTGGTCGACAACCGGGGCCATCTCGTGGGCGAGCTCACGGAGTTCGATCTGCAGGTCCGCATCGGTTGTGTCACAGACGACCTCGAGGCCGTTACGATCCGCGAGGTCATGGACCCGGACCCCGTGACACTCGATGTCCGGTCATCGATCGCCGACGGTCTCGAACGGCTCCTCGCCGACGAGGTGTCGCACGTCCTGTTGGTCGGTGAGTCGGGCCGCCCCGTCGGCATGGCATCCTTCCGCGACATCGCGTTCTACGTCGAGAAGAGCCTCGAGGCCCTGGCTTGAATCAGCCCAGCGCAGCCAGGTAGTCCTGTCGCCACTCCTCGGTGGTGTCGCATGAGTTGAAGGTGTAGATGTGCACCCCCTGCACGTCGAGCAGCGGATCGTCGAGACGCTGCCCTAGCTCCTCCAGCAGTTCGGCGGGGTTGTAACTCCCGGGCAGCACGAACCGGGCCGCGACGGCGACGTTCTTGCGGAGGAAGCGGATCGAGTCGCCGACACCGATCCGGGCCGAGATCTTGAGCAGGCGCAGGCGGTCGGCCACCCCCGGCATTCCGAGCGTCACCGGCAATGTCACGCCTGCGCTTCGCTGGCGACCGAGCCAGCTCGTGATCGCATCTCCGGAGAAGCACAGCTGCGTCGTCATCGAGTCGGCGTAGCGCTGCTTGTCGAGCAGCGCACGGTCGAGGAGCGGTTCGGGGATGACGGCATGTCCCTCCGGGTACGACGGGATCCCGATGCTCGTGATGTCGTGCCCGATGTCGTCCATCGCTTCGAGCAGCGAGAGGCCATCGAAGAATTCGCCCGGGTCGTCGGCGTCCCCGCCGACGAGGAAGATGCGTCGCATGTCACGGTCATGGAGTCGCTTCACGATGCGTTCCAGGTGGGAGCGATCGGCGACGAGCCGGGCCGAGACGTGGGGTACGACGGCGAATCCGAGATCCTGGAGCGCCTCGGCGAGGTCGAGCGTCGCGTCCATGCCCTTGGCCGGCGATGCGGTCACAGAGACGGTCGCGCCCTCGGGCAGATGGTGGGCCTGGGCGAGAACGTTCTTCAGAGGTATCAGCTCGAACAGCGGGCGCTCGAGGACGCGACGGATCGCACGGCGCGCCTCCGGAGAGAGCTCCGCGGTCGGCTCGTGCGGCTCAGGATTCGGCATCGGTGAGTTCGCTCTTGCGTCGGGCGATGTAGTCCTGCAGCTCGGCATCGATCGCGTCGTCGAACGGAGGCTGCTCGTAGGCCGCCAGCCGCTCCTTCCAGATGGTGTTTGCTCGTGTCACGGAGTCGATTTCTCCTTCGTCCTTCCACTGTTCGTAGCTGTCGTTGTTGGCGGCTTCGGATGTCCAGAATGCCGACTCGTAGTTGGCCAATGTGTGCGCCGTTCCCAAGAAGTGTTGCCCCGGACCGTTCTCGATCATCGTGTCGAGAGCGAGGCCGTTGGGTGACATGTCGACGCCTTCGAGAAGGGCACGGGCGGCACCGAGCTGATCGGCGTCGAGTACGAACTTCTCGTACCCGGCCACCAGCCCACCCTCCAGCCACCCGGCGGCGTGGAGGACGAAGTTGGTGCCGGCGAGGAGCGCCGGATACATCGTCATCGCGCTCTCGTAGGCCGCCTGGGCGTCCGGGGTCTTCGACGCCGTGAAGTTGCCTCCGGAGCGGAAGGGCACACCGAGGCGGCGCGCCAAGGCGGCGACGGTGAACAGCACCAGCGCCGGCTCCGGGGTGCCGAACGTGGGTGCTCCTGTCTGCATCGACATCGACGAGGCGAACGAGCCGAAGACGACCGGAGTGCCGGGACGCACGATCTGACAGAAGGCCATGCCCGCCATCGCCTCGGCCAGTGTCTGAGTCGCAGTCGCCGCCGGTGTCACCGGCGACATGGCCCCGGCCAGGATGAACGGCGTCAGGATGATCGCCTGGCCGTTCTCGGCATACACCTTGGCTGAGCCGAGCATGGCGAAGTCCCAGGACAGGGGCGAGTTTGCGTTCACCAGCGACATCACGACCGCATTCGAGTCCACGGTCTCCTCACCGAACAGGATCCGAGCCATGTCGACGGTGTCCTGGGCCCGGTCGGGATGGGTGACCGAGCCCATGAACGGCTTGTCGCTGTACCGCATGTGGCTGTAGACCATGTCGAAGTGGCGCTTGTTGACCGGGAGGTCGACCGGCTCGCACACCGTGCCGCCCGAGTGATGGAGGTTGTTCGACAGGTAGGTGAGCTTCACGAAGTTGCGGAAGTCCTCGATGGTCGCGTAGCGGCGGCCCCCGTCGAGGTCGCGGACGAACGGCGGGCCGTACACCGGGGCCAGTACCAGATGGGGATCGCCGATGGTCACCGACCGGTCCCGGTTCCGGGCGAGCTGGGTGAACGACGCCGGTGCGTGGTCTCGGATCAGGGCCCGGCACATCCCCCGAGGAAACCGCACCCGGGTACCGTCCACGTCGGCCCCGGCGGCCCGGAAGACATCGAGTGCCTCGGGGTAGTCGAGGATGTCGATACCAACTTGTTCCAGCAGCGTGTCCGCGTTCTCCTCGATGATCGACAGGCCTTCCTCGCTCATGACCTCGAACGGCTTCAGCTTCATCGTCAGGAACGGCTCGCCGCTCATCTGGGACTGGGCAGCTCGAGCCGCCTGGCGGGCTGCCCTGCCTCCGCTGCGCCGGCCCCGCCGGGGTGTCTCGTCAGTCATGTCAACTCTCTCGATCGCCGCCGACGGCGCGTGCCGGGACGGGCCGGATCGCGTGGCAAGTGGACCCGGGCGGACAGGTGCGGATACGGGGCGGTGTTGTGGGGGAAGGCCATCGCCTCCACGAAGTGCTCCTGGAAGCGGGGCTCGACCGCGGTCTCGATCTTCTCGACCCCGGCGACCACGTCGCGGATCTCGCTCCGGCTCGAACCGTCCAGCAATGCGATGAGCGCACCGGCTCCGGCCGCGTTGCCGGCTGCGCTCACTCGTTCCAGGTCGCAGTCGGGAATGAGGCCCAGCACCATCGCATGGAAGACGTCGATGTGGCTGCCGAACGCCCCGGCCAACCGGATCTGGGCGACTGCGTCCACGTCCAGGTGGTCCATCAGAAGACGAACCCCGGCATACAGGGCGGCCTTGGCCAGCTGAATGGCCCTAACGTCGTTCTGAGTGACCGCGATCGAGTCGGTGAGGCGGAAGACGTGGGTACGTCCGTCGACTTCGACCCGATCGGTGCGGTCGACCGCATCGGGTGCGAACAGCCCGTCGGGCTGGATGACTCCGGCGAGATACAACTCGGCGATCGCTTCGATGATGCCGGAACCGCAGATCCCCGAAACGCCAAGATGCTCGATCGCTTCGTCGAAACCGGCCTCGTTCGACCACAGGTCCGATCCAATCACCTTGAAGCGGGGCTCGAGTGTGGCCCGGTCGATGCGCACTCGCTCGATGGCGCCGGGGGCGGCCCGCTGGCCGCTGGAGATCTGGGCGCCCTCGAAGGCAGGGCCGGTGGGACTGGACGCCGCCACGATCCGGTGCCGGTCTCCCAGCACGATCTCGGCGTTGGTGCCGACGTCGACGATCAACTGGAGGTCATCAGACCGATGGGGCGCCTCCGACAGTATTGCGGCGGCCGCATCGGCACCGACGTGGCCGGCGATGCACGGCAGGGCATGGAGCCGGGCCGCCGGGTGGACCGGAAGTCCGAGGGTGGTGGCTTCGATGTCGAGCGGGTCGGTGGTGGCGAGGGAGAAGGGGGCTTCCCCGAGGGGGCGAACATCGAACCCGAAGACCAGGTGGTGCATGATCGGATTGCCGACCAGGGTGAGCTCGAGAACGTCTGCCGGATCGGTGCCGGACTGTCCTGTGAGGTCTTCGACGAGGTCGGCCAGGCATGCTCGGATCGCGTCGGTGAGCTGGCCGGCTCCACCAGGGTTGAGCATGACGTGGGACACCCGGCTCATCAGGTCTTCTCCGTAGCGAATCTGAGGGTTCATGCGGCCCGAGGAGGCCAGCACCTCGCCGGAGAAGAGGTGGACCAGCTGGCCGGCGACCGTCGTCGACCCGACATCGAAGGCCACTCCCAGTGCCACGTCGTTGAACTCCGGCCACGCCGCCACCACCGTGACGCCATCCCGAACTGCCACCGTGACACCCTCGTGGCGAGCCGCTGTCTGGATGGCACGGACGGCTCGGGGATCGAATTCCAGTCCGGTCAGCTGCCACTGATCGGCCAGGGCCCCGGCGACTCTCTGCACGTCCCCTGCGGCAGCGTCCAACCGGGCGCGTTCCAGGGTCACGTAGTAGAGCCGCAGCACGGGATCGATGATCAGGTCGGCGACCTCGACTCGTTTGCGAACCACCTGGCGGTGGAGCTGGCTCTCGGCGGGAACGTCGATCACCACTGCACCCTCAATACGTGCCATGCAACCGAGGCGCCGCCCCTCTGCCAGGCCCTTCCGCCTGCGGTAGGAGACCTCGTCGGCGGACAGCTCCGACAGGTGTCCGGATGCCGAAACCAGCCCGTGTTTGGGGAAGTCCCCGTCGACCGGGACCACCTGGCACCTCCCGCAAATGCCCCGGCCCCCGCACACCGAGTCGAGATCGACCCCCAACAAACGGGCTACGTCGAGCACCGTCGATCCAGGCGTGATCGAGCCCCTCCGTCCGGAGGGTGTGAACACCACCGAGGCCAGGTCAGGCGCCTCCGCCATCTCCGCCTCGTCCGCGCCGCCGGCCACCTCGGCGGCGAGCATCTTGTTCCGGATCACGATTGGCGCGGATCCAGGCCGCCGCGTCGCGATCGTTGCCGAGCAGGACATCTCCGGCCATCACGGCCGCCTTGACCTCTGCGTGCAACGGATTCGTGATCGCCGATGTCATCCCCGCCGCCATCGCCATGGTGAGGAACGCCCCGTTGATGGCCTCGCGGTTGGGGAGGCCGAAGCTGATGTTGGACGCTCCGCAGGTGGTGTTGACTTCCAGCTCGTCCCGGAGCCGCCGCACCAGGTGCAGTACCTGGCGACCGGCCGTGCCCATCGCCCCGACGGGCATGACCAACGGATCGACGACGACATCCTCGGGGGGAATGCCATGGTCGGCGGCCGCCGCAACGATCTTCTCGGCCACCTCGAAGCGCACGTCCGGGTCTTCCGAGATGCCGGTCTCGTCGTTGGAGATGGCCACGACGGCCGCGCCGTGCCGGGCGACCAGGGGCAGTACTCGCTCCATCACCTCTTGCTCACCGGTGACCGAGTTGACCAGTGCCTTGCCCTGGTACACCTCCAGGCCGGCTTCGAGAGCCTCGACGATCGACGAATCGATGGAGAGAGGCACGTCCACGACTGACTGCACCCGCTTGACAGCCTCGGCGAGGATGGCGGGCTCGTCGGCCAGGGGGATACCTGCATTCACGTCGAGCATGTGCGCGCCCGCCTCCACTTGGGCTACCGCGTCGCTCTCCACCCGGCTGAAGTCGCCCTCTCTCATCTCGGCCGCCAGCAGCTTGCGCCCGGTCGGGTTGATGCGTTCCCCGATGATCACGAATGGCTGTTCGAATCCGATGGCCACTTCACGGGTGGGGCTGGTGAGCACGGTTCTGGTCACTTGGTCTCCTCGTCGGGGGCTCGTCCTCCGGCGCGCACATAGCTACGAAGAACGTCCTTCGTGAATCGGGTTTCGAGGCGGGCCGCCGCCCGGTCTGCTTCATCGGACAGTTCAGGGCCGCACTCTTCGACCTGCCGATGCCACTCACCCAGGTAGTCGTCGGTCGTCTTCTTGCCGGCCACCACCGCCGCTCGATCGATGGCGATCTGGAAGCGGTCGCTCAGTTGCACGCTCACCTTGCGACGGCCCTCCCTGGCAGTCACCTGGGCGGGGATGTCACGCCACATGATGGTGATGAGCTCAGCCATGTCAGGCCGACCTGAGAGCGACCAGCGCGGTCTGGAGGTCGCCGTAACCGACAATTCGCCGCTCGTAGTCGAGACGAAGCCGGGCCGCCGCCGCCCGCCCGGCCGCCTCCAATGCCTCGTCATCGCACTGGGCGAGGTGCATCACTCGCCGGTAGTTGCCGAAGTAGTCGTCCAGCAGCTGGGGGTGGCGGTCGAGGCCCAATCCGCTGACGACGATACGGTCGAAGTACCGCACCAGATAGTCGGTCAGATAGAAGGTGGCGGGCTCGGCTTCGTGGAATGCCTCGAAAACGGGCGCGGTGGCGAAGAACTCGTAGCAGTGGGCACCCGGCAGTCGCTCGATACCGGTCTCGTCCAGAAGCCGGTCGAGCCCTCCCCCGGTGCCGCAATCGGCATAGCCGACGAAGATCCGATCGTATGCACCCCGGGCTCGTTCAACACGAGCCGCCACCTCGCCTGGGATCCTATCCGGCGTGTTGTGCAGCTTGGCCGGCAGACACTCGACATCCACGAAATCGAGGTTGTTGACAGCCACGATGTGAGCGAGCTCACGGGCCAGCGCGCCACAGGCGATGACCAACGTGACCACGTCAGAGCTCCTCGCTCGCCAGGAGGCGGCGCCGCTGGATGAGAGTCTTGGCCGTTTCGGCCGCAACCGCAGCATCCCGGCAATACGCATCGGCGCCCACCGCCTCCCCGAATTCCTCATTGAGCGGAGCGCCGCCGACCAGCACGATGTAGTCGTCGCGGATGCCCTTCTCCACCATCGTGTCGATGACCACTTTCATGTACGGCATGGTCGTGGTCAGCAGCGCCGACATGCCGAGGATGTCGGGCTTGTGCTCTTCGAGCGCTTCCAGGTACTCCTCCACCGGGGTGTTGATGCCCAGATCGATGACCTCGAAGCCGGCCCCTTCCAGCATCATGGCCACCAGGTTCTTGCCGATGTCGTGGATGTCACCCTTGACGGTGCCGATGACCACCTTGCCGATCGGCTCGGCCCCGGTCTCGGCCAGCAGCGGCCGCAGGATCGCCATGCCGGCCTTCATGGCGTTGGCGGCGAGCAGCACCTCCGGAACGAAGAGGATGCCGTCGCGGAAGTCGATGCCGACGATGCGCATCCCTTCGACGAGCGCCTTCTCGAGGACCCGTTCGGCGTCCCACCCCCGATCGAGGAGGATCTCGGTTCCCTCGGCGATCTCGTCGGCAAGCCCGTCGTAGAGATCGTCATGCATCTGCTCGACGAGCTCGTCGTCCGGGAGGTCGGCGAGGACGATGTCATCCTCGTCCGCGGCGCCGTTCTCGGCGTTTACGTCTTCGTCATTCATCTAGTAGTCCCGATCTTCGAACTCCGACTTGCGTCGTGCCATGTAGTCGAGGAGCGCCTCGTCGATCGCCGGATCGAGCGGCGGCGCTTCGTAATCGTTCAGCATGTTTTTCCAGATCGCGTTCGCGCGCTGCGCCGCGTCGAGCGAGCCTTCCTGCTCCCACTGCTCGAAGCTGTTGTTGTCCGCGACGATCGAGCGGTAGAACGCGCGCTCGAAATTCGCCTGCGTGTGCGAGGCGCCGAGGAAGTGGGCGCCCGGCCCGACCTCGCGCAGCGCATCCAGTGCCTGGCCGTTTTCCGACAGGTCGATGCCGCGCAGCATGACGCCGAGAATGCTCGCCTGGTCCGCGTCGAGAACGAACTTCTCGTAGCCCATGACCAGCCCGCCCTCGAGCCAGCCGGCCGTATGCAGCATGAAGTTGACGCCGGCGAGTGCCGACGTCTGCAGCGTGTTCGCCGCTTCGTAGGCTGCCTGCGCATCGGACAGCTTCGATGCACAGAGTCCGCCGCCGCTTCGGAACGGCACTCCGAGCCGCCGGGCCAGGGCGGCCGTCGCATACAGGATCAGGCTCGGCTCCGGCGTGCCGAACGTCGGCGCGCCCGACTGCATCGAAACCGCCGCCGCGAACGTGCCGAACACGACCGGCGCACCCGGCCGGACGAGCTGCACGTAAGCCATGCCGGCGAGAGCCTCTGCCAGGATCTGCGTCACCGTGCCCGCGACCGTCACCGGCGACATCGCGCCGGCCAGCAGGAACGGCGAGATGACCGTGGCCTGGTTGTTCTCGGCATACACGGTCGCCGCGCCGAGCATCGTGCCATCGAACGTCAACGGCGAGTTTGCGTTGATCAGGCTCGTGATGACCGTGTTTTCCTGGACGAATTCCTCGCCGAACACGAGTTTGGCCATGTCGACCGTGTCCTGGGCGCGTTCGGGCGCCGTCACCGAGCCCATGAACGGCTTGTCGCTGTACTTGATGTGGCTGTACACCATGTCGAAATGGCGCTTGTTGACCGGCACGTTCACAGGCTCGCACACGGTGCCCCCGGAGTGGTGCAGGCCGGGGCTCATGTAGGCCAGCTTGACGAAATTCTCGAAGTCCTCGAGCGTGGCGTAGCGCCGGCCCTTGTCCAGGTCGCGCACGAACGGCGAGCCGTACGCCGGCACGAACACGGTGCGATCGCCGCCGATCATGACGCTGCGCTCCGGGTTACGGGCATGCTGCATGAATTCCGCGGGTGCCGATTCCTGGATGATCGAGCGGCAAAGGCCGCGCGGGAAACGGACGCGCTCGCCGTCGACATCCGCACCGGCCTCACGCCACAACTCCAGCGCACGCGGAAATTCACGGAACTCGATGCCGATCTCCTCGAGGACC
>JABAOD010014351.1_pt1 | contig 22323 bp, 25 predicted proteins | sample 7062151 | NCBI WGS metagenome assembly JABAOD01 (sample SAMN14538626, study PRJNA623070) | marine sediment metagenome | biome: marine biome [ENVO:00000428]; feature: marine pelagic biome [ENVO:01000023]; material: deep marine sediment [ENVO:00002113] | place: India: Gulf of Khambhat ... | reverse complement strand
GGGCCAGGCGAACTACGCGGCGTCGAAGGCGGGGATCATCGGCCTCTCGAAGTCGCTCGCCAAAGAGGTCGGTTCGCGGGGCATCACCGTCAACGTCGTCGCCCCCGGCTTCGTCGCCACCGACATGACTGCAGCGCTCGGTGACGAGGTCACCGATGCAGTCGTCACACAGATTTCCGTTGGCCGTCTCGGCCAACCGGAGGAGATCGCCGCCGCCGTCGCCTTCGTGGCGTCGGACGACGCGGCGTACATCACGGGGCAGACCATCGTCGTCGACGGCGGTCTCGCCCTCTGAGAGGACACCAACACACCGGCATCCAGGAAGGGGCTGCAATGGAACGCTCGGAAATCGAGTCGAAGCTGACGGACATCCTCGTAGACGAGCTCGGTATCGACCGTGACTCGATCACGATGGAAGCGACGTTCGAGGAGGACCTCGAGGTCGATTCGCNNCGAGGACAACTTCGACGTCAAGATTCCCGATGACGAGGCGGAGAAGATCGCAACCGTCGGCCAGGCGGTCGACGTCGTTCAAGCGAAGATGAGCTGACCGGAGGGATCCACATGTCACGACGACGTGTCGTCGTCACGGGACTCGGGACGGTGAATCCGCTCGGGCTCGATGTCGCGACGACCTGGAAGAACATCCAGGCCGGCGTGTCGGGCGTGGGTCCGGTGACGCTGTTCGACGCATCGGACCAGAAGGCGCGCATCGCCGCCGAGATCACGGACTGGGATCCAGATCGCTGGATGCCGCCGAAGGAGTCGCGACGCCTCGATCGCAACGCACAGTTGTTCTGGGCGTCGACCGCCGAGGCGTTGGAGGACGCAGGCATCTCCTATGAAGAGGACGATCCGGCGGCCCTGCGCGCCGGTGTGGTCTGCGGTTCCGGGATCGGTGGGATCAACACGTTCCAGGAGTCCGTCGACACACTCCGCCAGCGCGGACCGGATCGGGTCTCGCCGCTCGCCATCGCCAAGATCATCTCGAACATGGCAGGCGGTGTCGTCTCGATCGAGTTCAACCTCTTCGGGCCCAACACCTGCACGGTGACGGCATGTGCCGCGTCCGCGAACGCCATCGGCGACGCCGCCGAGATCATCCGCCGCAACCAGGCGGACGTCATGATCGCCGGTGGCACCGAGGCGGGCATCGTCGAGGTGGCCATGGCCAGCTTCTCGTCCTCTCGCGCCCTGTCGTTCCGCAACGACGATCCCGAGCACGCCAGCCGCCCGTTCGATCTCGATCGTGACGGGTTCATCATGGGGGAGGGTGCCGCAACCCTCGTCCTGGAGGAACGCGAGCATGCCATCGCGCGCGGGGCGAACATCATCGCCGAGGTGCTCGGCTACGGGATGTCGGCGGATGGCTATCACATCACGCTCCCTCGTCCCGGTGGTGCGGGCGCGGCGCGAGCGATGCAGGGCGCCCTCGACGACGCCGGGCTCGGGATCGAGGACATCGACTACATCAACGCCCATGGGACGTCGACGAAGTCGATGACGGGCCACCTGCTCGGTGGTGCGGGGGCGCTCGAAGCCCTCATCTCGATCAAGGCGATCAACGACGGTGTCGCCCCGCCCACGATGAACTACGAGACTCCCGACCCCGAGTGCGATCTGGACTACGTCCCGAACGAACCCCGGGAGATGCCGATCACGAGGATCATGTCCAACTCGTTCGGCTTCGGAGGGCACAACGTCGCACTGGTGATCGGGGCCGCCTGAGCCCCACCCTCACGAGCCTTCGGAGCCCCTGTCGTCGGCGGGGGCTCCGTCGCGTTCCTCGGGGTATCGCTCGGCGAGGTCCACCGCGAGGTACAGCGTGATCGAGAGCACCGTCATCGGGATGCTGAACACGGCGACTGTGCCCACGATGCCGGGGACACCTCCGATCGACGTGGCGGCCGTGGCGAGGAACGACACCAGGGCGAGTGGACCGAAGATCGCGATCCCGAAGGTGGCGATGGCCCTGAGTTCCCGGCCGTGGCGTCGCAACATGTCAGTCGTGGCCGTCCTGGTCGGTCTCGCATCCCGGCTCGGGAGGCGGCCGGCCTGCGTCGATCGCCTCCCGGTACTCGTCGAAGGACCGGGACACGAGAGCCACCACGATGCCGACACCCACCACGGCACCGACGCCGGTCACCGTCCCGCCGAACACCTCGAGGCCTGTGCACGTCGCAGGGAGACAGAGCACCCGGATGACCGAGGCACCGACGAACACGCCGGCCAGCCAGGCCGCGGCAACCGACAGTGACACGAGGGGACGGAGCTTGAGGACGACGGCCGCGGCCGCGAGGGCGCTGCCGACGATCACGCCGACGATGATCGCCGCCGCGCCGCCGATCACCACGCCCGACAGGACCCCTGCGACGATGAGCGCCGTGGCCGCGATGACGTCTACGGGCCGCATCAGGTCTTCGGCTCGCCCAGGATCCGGGGTCCCGGCAGATGATCCATGAGGGGTTGTGCCGCCAGCAACGCGACCTTGGACCACGAGAGGACGGTCAGTGCGATTGCTCCGACTGCGATCAGGGCTGCGCCGGCGAGAGGGGAACGAATCATCGCCGGGATGGCGATGACGGGTAGCCCGAGCCGTATGGCCCACAGCGCCCACACCTGGGCGCGGGCGTACGACCATCCCAGGAAGATGCCGGCGGCGCCCAGGATGCCGTGCCACGGCGTGATGTCGGTGGGTGTGGCGATCGCCACCAGGGGTACGAGGCCCACGAGACCGAGCACCAGCGCCATGACCAGCGGGCCGGGTCCCTCGGCACTGGGGCGGCGGCGGATCCATCCGTCGAGCCACCGACCGGTGAGACCGAAGATCGCCAGGCTCGACATGACGACGGCGACCACGGCAGCCGGGGTCCATGGCGCGGTGAGGGCGGAAGCAGCGAGCGTTGCCAGTGCCAGCGTCAGTCCGAGCCATCGGGACCAGCGGCCTCGCGAGAGCAGGAGCCCGGCGAGGACGATTGCGCCATAGATGAGAAACCCGATGCCGAGCACCAGGCCGCTGCCCTGATCGAATGGGCCAGCACCAGGGGCGAGATGCACGGCGGCGGCGCCGGAGGCGACGAAGAGCGTCGCGGCGATGAGGTGTGGTGCACGGCCCATGACTGCATTATCGCCCGCCCGGGCGCTCTGAAATCAGAGGTCGGGTCGGGTGTCGACCGAGAGCGGGAGCCGGTTGAAGCCGAAGAGGGCGCTGAAGCGGTAGATCTTCTCTTCTTTGCCCGTCATGTCGACATCGAACACGTCGCCTTCGTTGAGTTCGACGTTTTCGAAGAGGCCGTCGGTCGACACCAGCGTGTAGGTGCGGTTGGCGTCTTCCTGGATGAACCGCAGGATGCTGAAGGTGTCGAGGGAGACGGCGAGGTTCGAGGGCTGGAACGAGCCGTTGTTGATCCGCACGATCTGGACCCCGACCTCGGGTGCCTCGGTCGTGGTGGTCGATGTCGGGGGACGGGCGTCGGGGAACGACGGTCCGCTCGAGCAGGCTGCCGCGGCCAGGGCGAGAACGACCAGGGTTGTCACGACTCGAATGCGCACGTACTGCCTCCTCAGCGAAATGCGGCGCTGGGCAGTCTATCGGGTCCGGACAGATGGAGTTGGTCAGGTATCCGCAGGGGGGAAGCGGTCACCTTGCTGCGGCGAGAAACGGTCGATCTGGCGCCACCGCTCGCCGTCCCGACCGAGTGACACGACCGTCGCATGCGCCGGCTTGTCGTCGTTGAAGTCGGCGAGGCCGGTCCTGGTGAGGGTGCGCACGCCGGCGTGTATGGGGTCCTGATGCGACACGACCACGGTGTCGGCCGCGGTCGACGCAGCGTGGGCATTGGCTGCATTGGCCACTCGGGCGCCGAGTTCTGCGAGGGATTCGGTGGAGAAGGGGAGGTCGGCGGGATCGTCGAGGTAGGCGACGAGTTGCCCGGGTCGCTCCCGTTCGACGTCCTCCCACCGGAGCCCGGCCCAACCCTGGGCTAGCTTCCACTCGGTGAGGCGATCGTCCACGACCACTCCGATCCCGTGGCGGGCGGCGATGAAGCCGGCCGTCTCGATGGCTCGTTGGAGCGGGCTCGACACGACCAGTCCGACGGCACGGCCGGCGAGGTGCGCCGCCGTCTCGGCTGCCTGGCGCCGCCCCAGCTCGGAGAGCCCGAAGCCGGGGAGATCGGCGTAGACGATGTGGTCGGGGTTGTGGACCTCGCCGTGCCGAACGAGGTGGAGCCGGGGCGCATCGGAGGACATGGGCGGGCAGCGTACTGCCGCCGGTGTCACTCCCTGCCGCTACGGTTGGCCCGTGAGCAGCGATCGTCGGTGGTGAGGTCGTGACCGTTTCGTTTGCCGAGCGATTCCTCCACATCGACATGGACGCCTTCTACGTGGAGGTCGAGCGCCTGCGCGATGCTGCGCTGCGTGGCGTGCCCGTCGTGGTCGGCGGTCTCGGAACCCGTGGCGTGGTCGCTTCGGCGAGCTACGAGGCACGCGATCTCGGAGTGCATTCTGCGATGCCGATCATCGAGGCGCGCAGGCGGGCTCCGCAGGCCGTCTACGTGCCGCCCGACATGCGGGAGTATTCACGGGTGTCCAGGCTCGTCTTCCATGTCATCGAGTCGGTCACGCCCTTCATCGAGCGCCTCTCCATCGACGAGGCCTTCCTCGACATCGGCGGTCTGCGCCTCCATCACGACAGTCCTGAGGCCGTGGCGAGCCATCTGCGCGACCGGATCGCGGCGGAGGTCGGAATCCCGGCTTCGACCGGAGTCTCGGCGGTGAAGTTCATCGCGAAGATGGCCTCCGGAGATGCCAAGCCCGACGGCTCGCTCGTGATAGCGGCGGGCGACGAGCTCCACTATCTCCACCCCAAGCCGGTGCGCGCGCTGTGGGGTGTCGGCCAAGCCACGTATGCCGCTCTCGACGGTCTCGGCATCGCCACCATCGGTGACGTCGCATCGACCCCCCTCGAGGTGCTGCAGCGACGCCTGGGTCCGTCGCTGGGGACCCATCTGCACGAGCTGTCCATGGCACGCGACCCGCGCGATGTCACCACGGAAGGTGCGGCCAAGTCGGTGTCGGTCGAGTCCACGTTCGCCATCGATCTCCACACCGACGCCGAGATCGACGCCCGGCTCCTCGGCCTCTGCGACGAGCTGGCCATGCGGCTGCGTCGCCACGATCTCGCCGGTGGCACGGTCACCCTCAAGGTCCGGTTCGGCGACTTCACGACACTCACCCGATCCATGACGCCGCCGGATCCGGTGTCCGTGCGACCTGAGCTGGTGGATGCGGCGCGGACGCTTCTCGGACGCATCGAGCGGCGGAGCCGGCCCATCCGTCTCCTCGGCGTCGGCGTCAGCCATCTCGTCGACGCCGCCGATCCCGAGCAGCTCTCGATGTTCGAGGGCTCGAGAGCGGTCGCTGCAGAGGTCGTGGAGGAGGTCCGCAAGCGGTTTGGAGATGACGCGATCGGGGTGGGGCGGCTCGCCCGAAAAACTCCCCAGGAGGGGCCGGATCGTGCCGAAACACCCACATGAGCTAGCCCACGCCAGGGGTATACTGACCGCACGAGGCAGCATCCTCAGGAGGCACGAATGCCGCTAGACGAGCGAGAGCAGCGGATTCTCGACGAGATCGAGCGCCAGTTCTACGAACAGGACCCGAAGCTCGCCGAAACCGTTGCCAAGACCACGCTCGCCGCTCACAGCAAGCGGTGGCAGCGGCTTGCCATCCTCGGCTTCGTGGTGGGGCTCGTCGTCATGCTGCTGTCGTTCACCAGCCAGAGCGTCGTCGCCCTCGGGGGCTTCGTCGTGATGGTCGCCAGCGCCGGATGGATTGCGATGAACATCCGCCGCAGCCGTTCCACGGAGGCCTCGTCCGGCCTCGAGAGCTTCCTCGACCGGGCTCGGCAGAGGTGGCGGCGCGACGGCTAGAGTGACCAATCCGGCGATGGCCGGAGAGGCTGGCAAGCACGGTGCGTGACACTTTCGCTTCGGTGATGTGCGCCCTGCATTTGGATTACTGCTCTTGTTGGGAGGGGCGTTGGAAGGCTTCACGTCGCAGCAGGCGTCGCGTTTGACGCGGTGCACTGCGCACCAACTTCGATACTGGGACAAGGTCGATCTGGTCACACCGAGCATCCAGTCGACGGGCGGACGCCCCGGGCGGCGGCGTCTGTATTCATTTCGCGACCTCGTGGCGCTGCGTGTGGTCAAGAGTCTCCTCGACAACGGCATGTCGGTGCAGCGGGTGCGGCGTGCCTGGGACTACCTGCGGCGCACGGCCGGTCTCGACGAGCATCTCGCCGAGGTCAAGCTCGTCACGGATGGTCAGTCGATCTTCCGTGTCGCCGAGAGCGAGGAGCAGATCCTCGACGCGCTCCGCGACGGTCAGCTGGCGTTCTTCGTCGCCATCAACGAGATCGCCCGCAGCGTCGAGGACGACGTGACGAGGTTCGAGCTCGACCGGGAGCAGTTCCTCGAGATGCTGCGCCGCGTCGAGGACGACATCCAGGGCGAAACGGGCTGAGCCGCTCGCATCCGGACCGAGCCGAACGGCTCTGCGTATTCCTCAGCGTCTGCCGTTGCGTCGGCGTCTCCACCACTTCGGCAGGATGGTGCCCGGACGGTAGAGGGCCTTGATCCGCTCGCCGCGTGAATAGCGGGTCGTCATGAGCTCCTCGGTGCGATCGAGCGTGACGACGGCCGTCTCGACGTGGTCGTCGCCGATGCCTTCGTCGGGGCCGTAGAGGGACCGCTCGTACACGATGGCGAGGGGCACCACCGTGCGATCGAACGTCTCGGCCACCTCGGTGGCCGTGGCGGTCGGAACCGGTGGCTCCTTGAAGTCCGTGAGGCGGGCGACGAGCTGCTCCCAGGCCGCCGAGATGTCGCCGTCCCGCAGTCGGCGGAGCCGCCTGCGGCGCCCGAACCACTTCACGAACGGGATCGAGCCGAAGAGCACTGCGGCCGCGGCGACGACCCACAGCAGCTGCGGCAGCCAGTCGGGCAACGAGATGTTGAAGCCACCGGGATCGTCTGGGGTGACCAGCGGGAGCTGAATGTCAGGACGCTCGATGTCGTCTGGGGGCAAGATCGGGTTGCCACCGACGTCTCCCGGCGACAGCTCGACGTCCGGGATATCGAGATAGGGGGCGAGGTCGAAGCCGAGGTTGGCCTCGATCGTCTCGAAGGTCTGGGGTGTGTCGCCCTCGCCGCGCGGGGTCGGATCGAAGCGCACCCATCCCTGACTCGGCATCCACAGCTCGACCCAGGCGTGGGCGTTGGCGTCGGTGACGACGACCGTGGAGGGATCGTCCGGGGAGACGATGCCCGGGGTGAAGCCGAGCACGACCCGGCTCGGGATGCCGAGCTGACGGGCCATGACTGCCATCGCGGTGGCGAAGTTCTCGCAGTAGCCCTGGTGGAAGTTGGGCGAGTCGGGATCGAGGAGCCAGGCGGCGAGATCGGACGCGCCCTGACCGGAGATGATGTTGGTGGTGTAGCCGAAGCCATCCGTCCGGTCACCGGAGCCGGTGAATGGACTGTGGAACCACTTCTCCAGCGCCACCGCTTTCTCGAAGTCGGTCTCCAGGTTGGCGGTGATGTCCTCGGCCAGCGACCGGATCGAGGCGAGTCGGTTGGTGCCGTCGGTATCGGGAAGGTCCGTGTAGCGCTCGATGAACGCCGGCTCTTCCTTCCACTCGGGGACGATGGGTGCGGGCAGGGTCTCGCCCACGTCCAGCGCATTGGCGAATGCCGTCGAGAGTTCTCCGGCCTCGTTCACGGTGAGGGCGCCGAGGTCTGGCGTCGGGATGGCCGAGGTGACGGCATACGTGAGCCCTTCTCCGGTGACACCGCCGTCGAGATGGATCGAGGCGTCATCCGGCCGGATCTGCAGGTTGGCGAGCAACTGGTCGGATGCGGCGACCCCGTTGGGCGCATACGCCGCAGGCAGCCAGTCCTGGGCGAGGCCGGCGATCCGAATGGTGGTGGTGACCTCACGCGTCGGTCCGAAGAACTCGTTGCTCTCGAACTCCCACCGTCCCTCGTCGTACGGGGTGACATCGGGGTCGTCGGCGAAGAAGCGTCCCGACGACGCATACGTGTCCATGGTGACGAGCCGGAAGTAGACGTCCGACGGCGGCGCCTCGCCTTCGATCCGGGCCGAGAACACCGGTATGCCCTGTGGATCGACGAGCCGCTGCTGAATCGTGGTGAACGGGCTGAACGAGATGGAGCCGTAGAAGTCGCCCGTCAACCCTGTCGGGTTGCGCCACTCGAGCACGCCGTCACGCGGAACGATGGGTGTGAGGACGGCCACCATCAGGAGCGAGGTCACCGCGGTGACGCCGAGGATGCCGCTGGCCGGCGCGAGGAGACGACGACGCCGCACGACATCGGTCCGGCGATACATGCGTCCCGCTCCGGTCTCCTCGTCGCGGGTGATGGCGAGGATCGCCAGGAGCGCCAGCGTCACGAATGCCGTCACCTGGATGATGCTGGTGTTCTGCCGGTCCATCGTGGCGAACTGGAGCGAGACGACGAATGGGGGAAGCAGACCGATGAACGGATGCCCCGTCGACAGGCCCCATCCCAGCAGCGCTCCCATGGCCCAGAAGACGAGCGTCACCACGATCACGATGCCCGTCAACGGAATCACGGGCTCCACGCCGTTCTGAATCGTCCCGAACGCCGTGCCGAATTCGCATCCGAGGACGGCGAAGGTGGTGTCGGCGAGGTCGCAGGCGAACCCTGCGTCGGAGCCGGGTCCGAAGGTCGGGATGATCCCGTTGCGCAACGTCTCGGGGGCCCCGATGCGAAGCACGACCAGGAACATGAGCAGACCGTGGACGACGACCGTCATCCACGTCCGCAGCCGATACACGGCGGAGGTCCACGAGATGACGACGCCCAGCACCAGCCCTCCGCCGACCACGATCTGCCAGGGAAGGCCCTGGGTCGTCGGCTTGAGCAGGCTGTTCAGCATGCTGAACGCCAGGATCGATGCAGCCGATCCGACTAGCCAGCTGTACCTGTAGACCATGCTCGCTCCATTGCGTCTCTCCACGCCGCAGACCACTTCGATCCCGGCGCCGTCACCACCGCCACCGCACCTGCCTGACGGAAGGTGGCCACGGTTTCATTGTTGGCGTCCGTGACGGCCATGACAACGGTTTTGAGGTAATCCCGACCAAGCAGCCGGAAGATGGCCACGTCGGATTTGTCCGGGACACCGGTGACCAGCACCAGCGCGCCGCCGGCGAGACCGCTGCGGCGGACTTTCGCAACGACCGCTTCGATGTCGATGTGCGGTTGGGGCTGCACGGTCGCCAGGCTCTCCATCGCCATCGTGTAGCTCTCCGCACTCGACACGATCTGCGCCGGTGTCGTGACGGTCGAGAGCGTGGGGGAGAAGCCCTCACCGAAGAGGTGGGTGATCGCCGAGGCCGCACCGCGGACGGCGAGCTCGAAGATCTCCTGATCCGGGTAGATCTCGCTGCGGATGTCGAGCAGCACGGTCGCCCTGCTCTGCCACGGCATCTCGAGCTGCCGGATCATCAGCATGTCGCGCTTCGCCGAGCTGGGCCAGTGCACGCGACGGAGATCGTCGCCCTGCTGGTACTCGCGCAGCGTGAAGAAGTCCTCGCCCCCGGTCTGGGAGAAGTTGGCCTGCGACGTGTTGACGTTGGGATCCTGCCCGCGCACCACGGGGAGCCCGTGCAGATCCTCGACACCGGGATACACGACGAGCCGGTCGACCTTGCCCGCTGTGCCGCCTGCCTCCGCGAACGCCAGGGCATCGCGCACCACGATGCGCGCCGGCCCGACCTTGTAGATGCCACGCGGGCGGCACAGCACCTCGTAGCGGGCCGTCATCGGCTCGTCCTCGTCGACGTGATCGGCCACGAAGGTGGCGCTGCCGAGGCCCTCGACGTCGTCTGCGACGGAGACCCGCCACAGCCGACGGGAGGACGACAGCGCCAGCTCGACGATGGCGCGGTCGCCGTCGTGGACCTGGATCGGAGTGATGAACCGGCCCACCGCCACCCGGGGTGCGATGCGCCGCACGTACGCCCACCCGATGCCGACGGAGAGCAGGAGCAGCGCTCCGGCCGCGAGCAGGAGCTGTTCGCCGAATCCGACCCACAGAACGAGCAGAGCGGCACCGGCTCCCAGCGCGGCCCACCCTCGTGTCGTCGGCATCAGAGAGCCGGTTCGGTACCGGGAACGGGAACGCCGGCGGCGATGCCTTCGATGACGCCGGACACCGACACTCCGCGCATCTGGGCCTCTGGGCGCAGGATGAGCCGGTGGTTCAGCACCGGCTCCAGGACGGCCTTGACGTCGTCGGGCGAGACGTAGTCGCGGCCCCGGGCGGCGGCGTGGGTCCGGGCGGCGCGCTGGATGAACAGCGTGGCCCTTGGGGATGCGCCGAGCAGGAGATCGGGATCGTTGCGGGTGGCCTCGGCCACGTCGATGAGGTACTCCTTCAGCACCATCGCGACGTGGGTCTTGCTCGCGACCCTGATCATCTCGACGACGTCCTCGGCGTGGACGACGGGGCTCAGGGCTTCGAACGTGCCGCCTGCGCCGTGGGCTTCGAGCATCTCGAGTTCCTTTTCGCGCGCCGGATAGCCCATGGTGAGCCGCATCATGAACCGGTCGAGCTGCGCCTCCGGCAGGGGATACGTGCCCTCGTGCTCGATCGGGTTCTGGGTGGCGACGACCATGAAGGGTGCCGCCAGCCGCCTCGTGACGCCGTCCACCGTGACCTGCCGCTCCTCCATGGCCTCGAGGAGCGCCGCCTGGGTCTTGGGGCTCGCCCGGTTGATCTCGTCGCCGAGCACGACGTTGGCGAACACCGGTCCCGAACGGAAGACGAAGCTGGCGCTGTCGCGGTCCCACACCGACACGCCGGTCACGTCCGACGGCAGCAGGTCGGGAGTGAACTGGATGCGGTGGAACGAGCAGTCGATCGACCGGGCCAGCGATTTCGCCATGAGCGTCTTGCCGACGCCGGGAACGTCTTCGACGAGGGCGTGGCCGCCCGACAGCAGGCAGATCGTCATCAACTCGATCGTGTCGCGCTTGCCCTGGATGACGCGCTCGATGTTGTCGACGATCGCGTTGAAGCGGCCGACGAATCCGTCGCCGGCAGGTTCCTCGACAGTCACCGGGTCTCCTTCTTCTTGCAGCAGATGCTCCAGAGCCTATCAAGCGCTGGGGCTAGCCCGCCCGGTTCGACGTCGATCTACGGCTGCGCAGAGTGGTGCGAGTACGATGCGTGGCAGATGTCGGACGTCGCAGATCGAGGGAAGGTGGGCGCGATCGGCCCGGTGGTGGCGATCGTGCGTCGCCCGCGCCTGTGGGGGGAAGCGGTGCGGTCGTTGTTCGCCCTGGCCCCCGAGGGGTGGTGGAGGCGTCGCCCCTTCGTGCCTGCACCGGAGCCCTCGTACCTCGCGTGGCGGACTGCCACGGCCTATGGCTCCCAGGACGCCGAGATGGACCCCGACGACGTCGTCGCGTATCTCGAGTGGCGGCGCACCTTCCGGAAGGCAACCGGCTCATGACCCTGCGTGAGCAGCTCCTCGCCATCGAAGGCATCGCCACCGCCGATCTCGACGGTGACCACGAGAATCCTGCAGGGGTCCGCGTGCGGTTGGCGCCTGGTGCCGACGCCGATGCGGTCGGCCGGGAGGTGCAGCGCGTCCTCGCCGAGCACGGCATGCGGTCACACATGACGGAGACGACTCCCCGAGAGCCCGCCGCCCGCCGGCAGCAACCGGACGAGGCGTCGGTTCCGGACGAGGCTGGTGACGAGCCTCGCGTCGAGGCGGCAGCGACGACGAGTGAGACCCCGCCGCCACCACCCGGCGCCCTCAAAGCCGTCGGGGGAGAGGTGGTGCACATGCCCGGCGTCATCCTCGAGCCGGATCCCGTCGACGAGCCCGTCCCGGGTCCCGGCACTCCCGACCGCATTGCAGCGGTGGCTGTCGAGGAGACCAGGACCGGCGTCCGGGTCCGGGTCTCGACCGAGCTCGGCCGGCAGATGGATCGTTCCGTGTCCGGCTCGGGACCGATGGTCGACGTGGCGATCGTGGAGGCCGTCGGAGCGCTGCTCGCCTCACCGCCCCCCGAGGTCATCGCCGTGAACGACCACCTGCTCGACGGCTCCGACGTCGTTCTCGTGCTCGTCGAGCACGCCGATGGCACGCGTTCCGCGGGCTCGGCCGTGGTCGGGATCGGGCGTCCGTTTGCGGTGGGTCTGGCTGCCTGGCGGGCCGTCAGCGAGCAGGCCTGATCCCGCCGACGTCGCGCATCTGAGGTGGGATCAGCTCGATCACGACGTCGTTCTCGTCGTCGTGGATCTCCTGGACGAGGTCGTCGTCCGGACCTGCCTCGTCGGGCAGCGGAGCCGGTTCGTCGTCGACTCTGAGTTCGCCGGGTGGGTGGGCCTCGGCGACGAGTTCCAGATGGGCCTCCGCCTTCGCGAGCACGGTCCGCACGATGAGCCGGATCTGTTCCGTCGGCTCGTCCGACAGCTCGACGAGGTCGGCCTCCTCGGTGGAGAGCACCGAGACGCCGCGGCTGCGCAACTCCCAGATCATGACCTCCTGGGTGACCTTGTCCGGTGACAACGTGGCGAGCGAGCTGACGAGCACCGCATCGGCCTGACCCGCTCTGACGATGCCGACGAGCGCCCGGTACCCGTCGCGGCCGAGCTCGTGCCCCGGTTGGGCCAGGTCCTGGCAGGTGGCGATGAGACGGTGGCCGTGTGCCGCCACCCATCTTCGTATGTCTTCGCCCTGGGCGAACGCCGGCGGCTCGTCCGATGCCGCAGAAGCGTCTCGCACGTATCCGACGACGCGCAATGGTCACTCCCTGTTGCGGGAAGTTTCGCAGGGTGGTCGCCGGGCGGCAACGTCTTTCGGGGATCCCCACGCCGGGCCGGCTGCTCGGGCACCGGTGACGGCGGACGATAGGCTCCAGGCATGCTGAGGGTTGGATCGATCGTCATCCGCGCCGACGACCTGCAGCGACAGGCCGAGTTCTGGTGCGCTGCCCTGGGCTACGTTCGGCGTATCGATCGGCGCGACTTCATCCTGCTCGCCCCTGCCGATGGCGCAGGGCCGAACGTGTCGATCGACGCCATGCGATCAGAGCTGCAACTGCCCCCGCGTATCCACCTCGACCTGTACGCCGACGANNGTTGCGCTCGGCGCCACCGAAGTGCAATGGGACAAGCGTCCGGCCGACGCCGACTACGTGATCCTCGCCGATCCCGAGGGAAACCGGTTCTGTGTCATCGACGGCGGCAGCTGAGCCGACCCGCCGAGCTGCGTTGTACTGGTCATCCGGACGATCCACGGCGTGTCTGTCATTCCACAACCCCATCGGATCGCGAAAACCTGCCTTCTTGCCAGCGCGGTCGGTCCGTAGCTTTGTCGGAGAAAGGAGGAAGCATGACCCTCGAACCGTTTGCGACGCTTCCCGCCTCTGACATCGCCAGGGCCCGTGCCTGGTACGCCGACAAGCTCGACCTCAAGCCCACCCAGACCTTCGAGGACGGATCGAGCATGTACATGGAGGGCGCCTCCCGCTTCCTGCTCTACCAATCCGAGTTCGCAGGTACCAACAAAGCCACGGCGGCCGGCTTCGTCGTCGAGGGCTTCGACGCCACGATCGCCGAGCTGCGCTCGCGCGGCGTCGAGTTCGTGGACTTCGATCTCGGCGACGGGATGGCGACGACCGACGGTGTCGCCATCGATCCCGACGGCAGGAAGGGTGCCTGGTTCACCGACTCGGAAGGCAACATCATCGCAATCGCCGAGGACCCCAGAGGCTGACCTGCAGCCGGTCGGGCGTCGCCTCCACGACCGGCACGAAACAGGGGCCGGGCATCGCATCCGGCGATGCCCGGCCCTGGATTCATGGACGGTACTGGCCCGTGATCTGCACCACGTTTCCGTCGGCGTCGAGGGTCAGCCAGTACGAAAAGCCCTCGCTGCCTGCGCCGAAGTAGCCGAAGTGTGGCTCCTCGACGTCTCCCTGTGACTCTGCGTCGTGCGGTGTCCCTTCCTCGGTGAAGAGGCTCAGCCACTCGTCCAGCTGCACGGGCACCATGGTCACAGGGCCGATGGCCGGCGTCGGCAGGAACAGGCTGACGCCGTCGGCCAATGGCAGCGTCCGCAATTGCGGGGTCACGTTTCTGATGTAGTAGCCGTTCGGCACAGACTCGCCTTCGGCGATCTCGCCGTCCTCCACGGCGGCCCGATCGGCCTCTTCGCCGGTCAGCCACTGGGCGTAGTCGGCCGCGATCTCGCCGGCGGCGACCGAGGTGAGGAAGGCGAATTCGACGCTGCCACCTGGCAGATACGTGACCGTGTAGACGGGGTCGAGCGCTCTGTCGATCACGGCGATCTCGTTCATGCCGGGCGTGAGCCGCACGACGGTCGAGAAGAGGGTGTCGACGACCGGCACCGTCACGCCGTTCACGACGACCACGTCGGCGACGTTGGTCATCCCGGTGATCGCGAGTTCCGGCTCGACCACGATGGCGCCGTTCAGCGGTGCGCCGCCGGGCAGGTCGGCGAACACCTCGGTGAACTGGCCTTCCGTCGAGCCCGTGGCGGGCGCGAGGGTGAGCGGGATCCGCTGCACGTTGACGGGTCGGCCGTCCTCCGCCGAGCTCTCGAACACGACCAGCACGCCGGGCCCACCGTCGGGCAAGGCGTAGTCGATGGCGAATTCGAAGGTCCCCCAACAGCCGGTGCCGCAGGTCGCCGTGGCGAACCCGTCGACCAGGAGCGTGCCGTCAGCGGTCTCGAGTCGATACTCGACGCCGGCCTCGAACGTGTTCGATTCTCCACCGACGAAGAAGGGCGACTCCACGGAGGCTCCGGCGAGCGGCGACTCCACGAAGATCAGGGGCTGAACGTCCCGATACCCGTCCCTGCTCTGTGGCTGGTCGAGCACGATGCCCTCTGACGAGAACACCGTCACCGGCTCCTCGTCGATGGTGAACTCGACGACGTCGATCTCGGGGAACTGAGTCGCCGTGAACACGACCTGGGCGAGGCGGCCGATCATCGAGGACGTGCCGCCCCCGCTCTCGAACACGACGTTGACATCGATCACTGCCCGACCTGTCGGAGCAGTGTTGTCGATGGTGTACCCGAGCAGCTCCGTGCCGGCCGGGATGTTCGAGGAGAGACCCGGGTACACCCCGGACTCTCCGGCGGTCGGACCGTCGAACAGAGCGACGAGAGCCGCTCCGAGTCGATCATGGGTGTCGGCGCGACCCGTCACCTCGACCGTGCGTCCCACCGGAACGAGGTGTGGACCGGGCAGGTTCGAGGACTCGACGTGGTCTGCGAAGAAGTACAGGGTCACCGGCACTTGCACCGGGGGAGTGCGGACGGCGGTGGTGGTCGGCGGCACGGTCGTGATCGGCGCCTGCGTCGTGGTCGAGCCGGCGACGGGTTCGGTGGTGCCACCGAACAGGGCGAGCGGAATGGCGATCGCGAGCACGACCGCAGCTGCGGCGGCGGCAGCGACGAGCCATCCTCGTCGCGGTCCACCCGGTGGGGTGGAGCGGGAGTGGTCGGTTCGAGGCTCGAGGATCGTCAATGGTTCCTCCGGAAACGGGGGCGCTTCTGGCGCCATCTGGACGAGGCGGTACGTGAGCTCGCGCAGTGTGCGATCGTGCGGTTCAGTCATCGAGTAGCTCCTTGAGGCGGGCGCGAGCGCGGGCGAGGTGTCGCTTCACCGAGCCTTCGGAGATGCCGAGGCGGCTGCCGACCTCGCTCGGCGCGAGGTCTTCCCAGTAGGTGAGGACGACGCAGGCTCGTTGCTGCACGCTGAGCCTGGCGACCGCGTCCAGCACGTCCACGTCGACGTCCTGCGATGCGGTCGCCTCCGGCGTCGCAACCCGCACTTCGCGGGCTCTGCGCCGCAGGGTGCTGCGGTGGTGGGATCGAGCCTGGTTCAGCACCGATCGATAGAGGTACGCCCGATGGTTCGTGACCGTCGGCCACGAGCCGGAGCGGAACGCCCGCAGGCACGCATCGGTCATGACATCGGGAGCGTCGAACGGGCCGACGAGGCCCGTGGCGAATCTCACGAGATCGTCGGCGTACTTGCGGTAGATCTCTTCGTCGGTCATCTCACCCATGAGACGCCACGGGACGCGTCCCCGGGTGACATTGTCTCGGAGATCCCGGTCGTCTCCCAGATGCGATCGTCACCATCTCGGGCCGGTTCGGCCGAATGACAGGATCACACGGTCCGGGAACGCAGCACGTCGGCGATCGCTGTCGCTCCGAACTCGAGGGCGTCGACCGGGATGCGCTCGTCTGCGGAGTGGATCGTGCTCTGGAACTCGAATCCTGCGGGGAGATTCATCGGATGGAACCCGTAGGGCTGGATCCCGAGGGTGGCGAACCACCTGCCGTCGGTCACGGCGGGCATCAGATAGGGGAGTGGTACCGCATCAGGGTCGAGCCGGCGGATCGCTGCGGCGAGCGTCTCGAAGAGCGCCATGTCCGGCTCGCCGGCGACGGACGCCAGGTCCTCCGTGTGCGGGGTGATGGTGACGTCGTCGCCGATGATCGCTCGCACCTGCGCCACCAGTTCGTCGACGGTGACACCGGGCAGCATCCGCGCATCGATGCCCAGACCGACCGACGCCGGAATCACGTTCGGGCTCGATCCGCCCTGCACCACGGTGGCGTTGACGGTGCTGCGGAGCATGGGTTCCAGCACACCCAGCCGGCTCCGGAGCGCACCCATCGCCACGCGGGCGGTGCGCTCGTCGAGCAACGCACGGATGGCGAGGCGGGTCGCCCCGGTCGTGTGTGCGGCAAGGCCTTCGAGCATGAGTCGAGCTGCGGGTGTGATCTCGATCGGTAGACGCTTGCGATCGAGAGCGACCAGGGCCGCGCCGAGGCGACCCATCGCACCGTCCTCGACACCCAGCGAGCCGTGTCCGGCCGGGCCCTCGAACGTGCATTCCAGATAGACCCCGACACGCTCGGCGATCTGGATGGGGTAGAAGCTGGTGTCGTCGAGCCGCAACGGGAAGCCACCGAACTCACCGAGACAGAACCGGACCCCGTCGAACAGCTCGGCATGCTCCTCGACCAGGAAGCGCGCCCCGAACGTGCCGAGCCGCTCCTCGTCGGAGAGCGCGATGAAGATCACGTCGCCGGGTGGCGGCTCGGCGTCCGCAGCCACCCGAACCATGGCGTCGAGCATCATGACGAGGGGGCCTTTCATGTCGAGGGCGCCCCGTCCCCAGATCCACCCGTCGACGAGCTCCCCGCCGAACGGGTCACGGGTCCACTGCTGATCCGTCGTCGGCACCACGTCCATGTGCCCTTGGAGCAGCAGCGGCGACGCCTCGCCTCGCCCCTCCAGCCGGGCGACGACGTTCGGCCGGTGCGGGTCCTTGGCGTAGCTCTCGGTCGGGATGTCGTGGTCGTGGAGCGCCTGCGAGATCAGCGCCGCGGCGGCTGCCTCGTGGCCGGGAGGATTGGTCGTGTCGACCCGGATCAGTTCGGCGAGCAGCTCAGGAGCGTCGATCACGACGATGCCCCGCCTGCGCCGTCAGATGCCGTTGACACCGGCGTTGCGGGCGGCGAACCCCTGAACGAGGAACTCCACGGCGTACGAGGTCACGGCGGCCGCGATCGGCGGCGCCAGGATCGCTCCAAAGGGGATGAGCACGGTGTCGGAGGCCACGCCGAACTGGCCGGTGCCGTTGGCGACCATCCCGGCGATGATCCACACGACGGACACGACGAGGGTCAGCCACGGCCACGCAGTCGTCTCGCCGTAGCCTGCCTCGTTGGGCCGACGGAACACCGTCGAGCGGAGGATGAACACGGTCGTGATGAGGCCCCAGAACCAGTTCGCGAGCAGCGCGACATTGACCTCGTCGGCGTCGTCGCCGTACACGAGCGGTTCCGAGCCGGACACGGTCGTGAAGACGATGAGCCACACGACGAGGATCGTGGCGATGATCCACAGGTTCTTGATCTCGATGACTGACCCCTCTCCCGATCGGCGGTGAATCTACCCGCACCGCTGCCGATCCTGCTTCCTCAATGTGAACGCACGCATGATGGCCTGCGGTTCCCGGGGAGCCAAGGATGTGCACGGGGGCCGTCGGGCCACTGGTACGCTGCCCGGATGCCGCGTGCACTTGTGCTGAACGCAAGCTACGAGCCACTCTCGGTGGTTCCGGCACGACGGGCCCTGGTCCTCGTGCTGCGTGAGCGCGCGGATGTCGTCGCTTCCAACGGATACGTGTGGCACTCCGAGCAGCTCACCATTCCGTCCCCGACGGTGGTCAGGCTCAAGACGTACGTTCGGGTGCCCTACAACCGCCGGGTGCCACTCAATCGCAGATCGGTGTTCCTGCGCGACAACCACGAGTGCCAGTACTGCGGCCGGCCCGCCGAGAACCTCGACCACGTCATCCCGAAGACCCAGGGAGGCACGCACTCGTGGACCAACGTCGTCGCGTCCTGCCGCAGGTGCAACTCCAAGAAGGGCGGTCGGACGCCGGCCCAGGCCGGGTTCCGGCTGCGGCGTCGTCCCGAGGTGCCGCGGCGCAACACGTGGGTGGTGGTCGCCACCGGCACCCGCATGGACCCGACGTGGGAGCCCTACCTCAAGGCAGGGTGATCGGCAGGTGCGTCCGACGTGAGGATCGGTGTCGACGTCGGTGGCACCAAGATCGAAGGGCTCCTGCTCTCCGGATCGGGTGACGAGCTCGCCCGGCAACGGGTGCCCACGCCGCGTGGCGACTACGAGGCAGCCGTGCATGCCATCGCCGATCTCGTGGCCGCGCTCGAGGCGGAGGCGGGCGGCGTGGCGACCGTCGGTCTGGGAACGCCGGGGTCGATCGACCCGCAGAGCGGCGTGATCAAGGGCTCCAATGCCGTGGCCCTCAACGGCCGGCCGCTCGCCGTCGACGTGGGCAAGGCGCTCGATCGCGAGGTGAAGATCGCCAACGACGCCGACTGTCTCACGCTGTCCGAGGCGATCGATGGTGCCGCAGCCGGAGCTCGCGTCGTCTTCGGCGTGATCGTCGGCACCGGCGTCGGAGGCGGGATCGTCGTCGACGGGAAGCTGGTCGGTGGTCCGAACGCCATCGCCGGCGAGTGGGGCCACAACCCGTTGCCCTGGCCCCGACAGGACGAGAGCCCGGGGCCCTATTGCTATTGCGGTCGACGTGGCTGCATCGAACGCTGGCTGTCGGGCCCGGCCCTGGAGAGGCAGTACGCCGAGTTCGCAGGTGAGGAGGCCGGGGGATCGCGCATCGCCGAACTCGTGAGGGAGCGGGATGCCGTGGCGATGAAGATGATGCAGGTCTTCGCCGATCGAGCCGCCCGGGCGTTCGCCTCCATCATCAACGTGCTCGACCCCGACGTCATCGTGCTCGGTGGCGGGGTGTCGAACGTCGATGCCCTGTACGAGCTCGTGCCTCGACTGTGGGATCGCTACGTCTTCTCTGCGTCGGTTCTCACCGCACTGCGACCGGCCGTGCACGGCGACTCGAGTGGTGTCCGGGGCGCTGCCTGGCTCTGGCCGGTCTGAACCTCAGTCGTCGAGGTGGCGAGCGGCGATCTCGCGCAGGGCAGGCGCTGCGATGCCGAACTCGTCGGCATGTCCGATCGCCCGGCGCAGCCGGGCCGGGGCGCTGCGGCCGGTGGTCCCGTGGTCGGGATCTCCGGCAAACGCCTCGAGCATCCTCGCCGTGGCGGCGTCCCGGTCGATCTCGTGACCGACGAGGGCTTCCTGAATGTCGAGGACATCGGCACCAACCCGCCTGGCAGCCTCACGGTGTTCGCCCCACAGCTCACTCACCGTTCCGCCGGCGTCGAGACCGGCGATGTTGGCGGTGAGGATGTAGAGGTTCTTCGCCACCATCTCGAGCAACTGCCGATCCCGGTCGGTCACGAGGTCGGTCGCAATGTCGATGGCACGGAGTGCCTCCGCCAGATACGGGGCCCGGGGACCGAAGACGGGCGTCGGGATGATCTGGGTGACGGGCTTTCCCTTCTTCTTCTCGAACCAGACGACTGCGACGGTCGCGTCGTCGAGCCCATGAGCCCGCCAGTTGCGGGGCAGCAACTCGTTCTGAACCAGCGCAACTCGGTCCCGCCAGGCGGCAGGCATCGTCGCGAGCACGGGATCGAGGTCGGCTTCGCCCACGGTGACGAGCGCCACCTCCGGATCGGGGTGCTGCGCCGCCACATTGGCGGGGTCCATCTCGCGGGTCACCGGTACGACGGTCGACCCGACGCGGAGCATGCCCCGGGCGAACACCCCGCCGAGCTCTCCGACTCCGTAACAGACGCTGATCGGACTCATGGGCGGCGAGCGTAGCGGTGTCGGGTGCATCGGAATCCGTGAGATCCGCTTCTAGCATCCCGGCGGTGACCCAGGACACCTCGCCTCCGTTCCGGCTCCGACTGCACTATCGCCACGACGCCGACCGCGTCGCGCTGCGTACCTTCATGCCGCGTTTTCCGGACCCGCTCGAATACGAACGCAACGGCTCGGGCTGGCTGCTCGAACTCGACACGCCGCACGATGTCCGGATCGAGTACCTCATCGAGGTCGAACGCGATGGACAGTCCGTGTGGCAACTCGACCCGGCCAATCCGCTGACTGCATCGAATCCATTCGGCACCAACTCCGTCCTCGTCGGCCCGCAGTGGCGTCGCATCGACTGGGTGCGTCACCCCCGCGAGCGTGGCACGACCGAGCCGCTGCGCATCGCCAGCCACGCCCTCTCCGAGCGGCGTCAACACCTGATCTACACGCCACCACAGCTCGAGGCGGACGCTCCCGCTCCGATTCTCTTCGCCCACGACGGGTCGGACTACGTCGACCATGCGGGCCTGCTGCGCTGCGTCGATGCCCTGATCGAACGTCGACGGATCGAGCCCATTCGCGTCGTCGGTCTCAACCCGCGTCGTCGCCACGTGCACTACATCGGCAACGACGACCACGCCGAGCACGTTGTCGAGGAGGTGCTGCCGCTCGTTCGCACCCGGATCCCCGACGATGGGAGGCTGGCGGTGTTGGGCGCCAGCCTCGGCGCCGTGGCGTCGTGGCATGTGGCGTGGCGCCACCCGCAGCGCTTCATGGGTGCGATCCTCCAATCCGGCACGTTCGCCTTCGACGCCCACCCCGAGTTGACCAATCGGATGCATCGGACCATCAACGACTTCGTCGCCGGTGCCGTCGCCGACGATCCATTGCCCGGGATGAAGGTGTTGCAGACGTGTGGGCGCTACGAGAGCCTCATCGACTGGAATCGTCGTGTTGCCGAGCGCTTCGAGATGGGGACCGCCGACCACCGCTACGTCGAGACGTGGTCGGGCCACGATTGGGGAGCGTGGAGCGGCACCCTGGTCGACGGTCTCACGCACCTCTTCGGGAGCGATCGGGGTGGGTCCGCCTGACAGCGAGGGGTGTCCGGCCCCTACCATGCGGTGATGCCTGAGAACCGTGTCATCGGCCTGTCGCTCGGTGCCGATCTGTGCTGGCCCGCCTTCTATGAGGACATCCTCGGTGCGCTCGATCTGGAGTTCGACATCGACGGAGAGCGGGTGGGCATCGATGTCCACCGCGTCACCATCGAGCCCTTCGATCTGGCCCAGCCGGTTCGCTATCACGTGCTGCTGGACCGGCTCACGCCCTGGTATCACACATCGCGAGAGTGGATCAAGAAGGCCATCGTCCACGACGACCTCTACGTCCTCAACAACACCTTCGCGTTGCAGTCCATGGAGAAACACACGTCGTACGCGGCGATGCTGCGGCTCGGGATGCCCGTGCCCAAGACGGTGCTCTTGCCGCCCAAGGAATACGACCCCCAGCCCGACCTCCACCTCACCCTCTCCAGCTATGCCCGGATGTTCGACCTGCGCGCCATCGGCGACCAGGTCGGCTACCCGGCATTTCTGAAGCCCTACGACGGTGGTGCCTGGCGTGGCGTGTCCCGGATCGACTCGTTCGAGGACCTGCAACGGTCCTACGACCAGTCGGGACGGCAGATCATGCACCTACAGGCCGCCGTCGAGCCGTTCGACCTGTTCGTCCGCGTGCTCGGCGTCGGACCGCAGACCAACGTCATCCGCTACGACCCGGCCGCCCCTCTGCACGATCGCTACAAGGTCGACTTCGGGTTCGTCGACGACGACGAGCTGTCGCTGCTGCAGGACATGGCCCTGACCATCAACTCCTTCTTCGGGTGGGACTTCAACTCCGTCGAGGCGATGCGCAAGGACGGTGTCTTCCA
>JABAOD010000090.1_pt6 | contig 22355 bp, 23 predicted proteins | sample 7062151 | NCBI WGS metagenome assembly JABAOD01 (sample SAMN14538626, study PRJNA623070) | marine sediment metagenome | biome: marine biome [ENVO:00000428]; feature: marine pelagic biome [ENVO:01000023]; material: deep marine sediment [ENVO:00002113] | place: India: Gulf of Khambhat ... | reverse complement strand
ACCGCGAGCATACGCTGTTCGAGGCCAGTCGGTGCGTCGCCGTCACGGTGTCCGATACCGCGCCGGCCACCGTGGTGCTGGAGAGCGAAATGGTGATCCGCAACAGGAAGGGAGAGCGGACCGTCAAGGCGGAGGACTTCTTCATCGGCCCCGAAATCGACATCACCCGCATGACGGTGCTGCAGCCCGGCGATATCCTCCTCGGGGTGCGGTTCCCCGGCAAATGGGCCGGGTCGCGCCAGTATTTCGAGAAGGTCGCCGACCGCAACGTGTGGGATTTCGCGCTGCTCAACATCGCCATGGCGGCAAGGATGGACGGCGAACGGATCGCCGATGTTCGGTTGGCCAGCGGCGCGGTGCAGTGCACGCCGCGACGCATGACCAGCGTGGAGGACCTGATCAAGGGCGAGACTCCGGGCGCGGAGCTGGAAACGCTGGTCGCCCGCGTGGCGTCGCGCGGCGCGAAGCCGCTCAACTACAACCACTTCAAGATTCCGCTGCTGGAGAACCTGGCCAGGCGCGCTGCGCGGTCGCTCGCCGCCTGACGCGATGGAGATCCTGCGCTACACGACGGATATCTACGGCCGGAAACTTCTCGTGGGGGTGTCCTGGGACCTGCTGTGGGTCCCGGTCGCCCTCGCGGTCATCGTCATCATCGTCCACCAGGTCATGCGGGTGCGCCGGCGCCCGCGCTGATCCTTCCCAACAACGAACGACGCCAGGCCGTCGTGGCCGAAGGGAGGCTTGCGAATGCACGCGCAGATCGGGGAGACCGGCACGCGCCACCGGTGGCCCGACAGGATCTTCCACTGGACCATGGCGCTCAGCGTGATCGTGCTGTGCGCCACCGCGTTCCTGCCGCTCGTGGGCGTACGCTTCGACTGGGTTCCGGCACACTGGATCGCGGGCTTCGTCCTGGTTGCGGCCATCCTGTTCCACTGGCTGCGGGTCGGACTGGTGCACGGCCTGCGCGAAATGATGCCGGTGTCGGACGATCTGCGCGAGGTCCTGCACGATGTGGGCGGGCTGCCCGGTGCGCTTGCGCCCGCCAAGTACGATGTCTACCAGAAGGGCTACCACTGGATTTCCGGCCTGGTCGTCCTGGTGCTGGCGGTGACGGGGCTGCTGATGATGGCCAAGATCGACACGCCGTGGTGGCGCCGCGACCCGTCGGTCCTCTCGGACGCACAATGGGGCATCGTCTACGTCGCCCACGGCCTTGCCTCGCTGGCTATCCTTTTCCTTTTGATCCTGCACGTCTATTTTGCCGTCCTGCCCGAGAACCGGGCGACGCTGAAGTCNNGATGCCATCGACACGGTGGAGGAAGCGTACGAGTTCATGCTCGCCTACGCCGCGCAGGGCCGCAAGCGCGAGGCAGAGGACGAGGGGGTCTCGAAGATCCGCGACTATTTGAACCGCTTCGCCTCCGCCCTCGACGCCATGGAGGCGGCGGCGCCACATGAAATCGGCGGCGCGGCCGCGGCGCCGTTCCGCGACCGGTTCCTGTCGGATCTTGCGGTCGTTCGCTCGGTGATCGCCGTGCTGCTGGACAAGCCCTCGATCAGCTCCGACATGGTCGACAACACCAACGGGCTGATCGCCGTGCGGGCGTTCCTGACCGACCTGTTCTTCATCGACCAGGCGGTGCTGCCGCCGCGCTGAGGGGCGCCCACATCCCCGCTGACGCGAGCCTTCCCGCGCTCTATAGTCCTCGCCATGCTGCGTGCTCCGATCCACCCGGGGGCCGGCGGCTGGCGCCGGCCGGAGATCCTGCTGCTGCTGATGGCGGCGGCGGTGGCCCTGGGCACGTCGGTGTGGATGACGCTGCTCAACAACTTCGCCGTCGAGCGGGCCGCCTTCACCGGCGCCGAGATGGGCATGCTGCAGAGCCTGCGCGAGGTCCCCGGCTTCCTGTCCTTCGCCGTCGTCCTGCTGCTGCTGGTCTGGCGCGAGCAGACGCTGGCCTATCTCGCCCTGCTGCTGACCGGCATCGGCACCGCGCTGACCGGCTATTTCCCGAGCGTGGTCGGCCTGTACGTGACCACGGTGCTGATGTCGCTCGGCTTCCACTACTACGAGACGGTGCAGGTCTCGCTGTCGCTGCAGTGGATCGACAAGCCGCGCACGGCAGAGGTGCTGGGCCGCCTCATCGCCGTCGGCTCGTTCGCCGCGATCGCGACCTTCGTGCTGATCTGGCTCGCCTTCGATGTCGCCGGGCTCGACTTCCGCTGGGTCTATCTTCTCGGCGGCGGAGCGACCGCCGGCATCGCCGCGATCTGCTGGCTCGCCTTCCCGAAGTTCCCGGAAAGGGTGCGCCAGCACCGCCACATGGTGCTGCGCCGGCGCTACTGGCTCTATTACCTCCTGACCTTCATGTCCGGCGCGCGGCGGCAGATCTTCATCGTCTTCGCCGGCTTCCTGATGGTCGAGAAGTTCGGCTACGCGGTCGGCGAGATCACCCTGCTGTTCCTGCTGAACTCGGTGATCAACGTGGTCGCGGCGCCGCGTATCGGCCGCCTGATCGGCCGCATCGGCGAGCGCCGGGCGCTGATCTTCGAATACGCCGGGCTGGCGCTGGTGTTCACCATGTACGCCTTCGTCAGCCATCCGTGGCTCGCCGCCGGGCTCTACGTGATCGACCATTTGTTCTTCGCCCTGGCGATCGCCATCAAGACCTACTTCCAGAAGATCGCCGACCCCGCCGACATCGCCGCGACCGCCGGCGTCGGCTTCACCATCAACCATATCGCCGCGGTGGTGATCCCGGCCGCCTTCGGGCTGATCTGGCTGGTCTCGCCGGCCGCCGTGTTCCTCGCCGGGGCGATGATGGCGCTGGTTTCGCTGCTCTTGTCGCTGAACGTGCCGGCGGCGCCCGAGCCAGGCAACGAGGTCCTTGTCGGCCGCCGGTTCAGCGGGCCGGTCCCGGCCCCGGTGAGCGCCGCGGAATAGGAATGGCGGCACGAGGCCGCCAGTCTCCGCTGGAGCGTTTTTCGCCCGGCGCGTTTAGCGGTCGAGCGCCTTCCTGCGGGCCAGGTACTCGTCCTGCTCGATCTCGCCGCGGGCGTAGCGCGCGTCGAGAATCTCGCGCGGGCTCGGGGCGCCGCCTGCCGCGGCACCGCCGTAGGCGCGGCCGGCGGACCGGACCACCCAGACCACCGCAAGCGCGATCAGCGCGACCAGCACGATCCAGTACAGGCCGTGCAGGCCCATCCCCAGCCAGTAGCCGCCGCCGTGCATCAGGCCGTAGCCGCCGTCGCCGTAGGGCATGTTGTTCCACATCTGTCGTCTCCTTGTGTCCGTATGGTGGAGGACGGCCGGGCCCGCCGCGGGGGCGCACCCGGCCATTCCAGAGCCGGCGCCGCGTGCAGGCGCCGGGGGGCAAAGTTACTTCGCGGGCCGCGTCCAGCCGGTGTTGCGGTCGATGGTGAATTTCTGCACCAGCGAGCCGTCGACGGTGACGATCTCGGCGGTGATGGTGTCTTCGTCGACCTCCTCGACCTTGCCCAGTTTCAGCCGGTCGTTGCCCTGCATCGCGAGCCAGCGCTCCATCCGCTGGGTGACGTCGTCAACGCTGACGTCCTCGCCGGCGACGGCCGCCTGCTGGGCGCACGGCCCGAAGCCCGCGCCGTTTCCGAAGCCGGGGCCGTGGCCCGGGCCCATCATGCCGGGACCCATCATACCGGGGCCGAAGCCGTGCTGGCCGCCATAGCCTCCCGGGCCCATCATGCCGCCCATCATGCCGCCACCCATCATGCCGGAGCCGGGGCCGTAGCCCGGGCCGGCCTGGCCGCCCATGCCATGCGACAGCGCCGGCGTGGCGGCGGCCGCGGCGAGAATGCCGAGCCCGGCCAGAGTTGCGATCGTGGTCTTGCGAAGTGTCTTCATCGTGGGTCTCCTTAAGCTTGCGTGTTCGCCGGGTCGTCCCGGCCGCAACCCGGCGGATCCCGTGGACCCGGTCCGGACCGTCATCGTGGCGGCATTGTCCTGCCCGCCTGTAACGCACATATGTCCGGGAACTTGGCGTTTGGTATCGGTCGGTAACGGTCGCGCGCCCGGTTACACGCCGTTACAAATTCCCTCACCGGGCCGGGCCGACCGCGGTTATGCTTTGGTGAAGATGGATCATTCGCCGCACATACTGATCGTCGACGACGACCGCGAGATCCGCGACCTCCTGGGCCGGTTCCTGCAGAAGCACGGCTGCCGCGTGACCACCGCGCGCGACGGGCGAGAGATGCGCGCGGCGCTGGACGACTGGAGCATCGACCTCATCGTCCTCGACCTGATGCTGCCGGGCGAGGACGGGTTGACCCTGTGTCGCGAACTGCGCGGCCGCTCGGCGATCCCGATCATCATGCTGACGGCGATGGGCGAGGAGACCGACCGCATCGTCGGGCTGGAGCTGGGCGCCGACGACTATCTGCCCAAGCCGTTCAACCCGCGCGAGCTGCTGGCGCGCATCAAGGCGGTGCTGCGCCGGGCGCGCGAGCGCGCCGAAACGCTGCCCGCTCCCGACGGCCAGGTCGCGCGCTTCGCCGGCTGGTCGCTGGACCTGGCACGGCGACGCCTGGAGTCGCCGGAGGGCGCGGTGGTGTCGCTGACCACAGGCGAGTTCGAGCTGCTGGTCGCCTTTATCGACCATCCACAGCGGGTGCTGAGCCGCGACCAGCTGCTCGATTTCACGCGCGGCCGCTCCGCCGCGCCATTCGACCGCAGCGTCGACATCCAGGTCAGCCGGCTGCGCCGCAAGATCGAGGCCGACTCGGCGGCGCCGGAGCTGATCAAAACGGTGCGCAGCGGCGGCTACATGTTCACGCCGCCGGTGGAACGGTCATGAGGCGCCTCATTCCGCAGAGCCTGTTCGGGCGGACCATCGCGGTCCTGATCGTCGGGCTCATCGTCACCCATTTCGCCAGCTCGGCGATCCATTACAGCGATCGCGGCGAGGCCCTGACGATTGTTGGCGGCGGCATCGTCGCCGAGCGTATCGCCACCATGGTCCGGCTCCTCGAGGAGGCGCCGCCGGAGCGCCGTCCGTGGCTCGTCCATGCGGCCAGCCGGCCGGGGTTCCGCCTGTCGTGGGACAGCAGTTCGGCGCTGCCGGCGGACGGGGCGGTCGGGCTGCGGGAACGCCTGATGGCGACGATGCTGGCGCTGTCGCTCGGCGAGGCCGGCGCGCAGGACGTCCGCGTCGGCGTGGCCGACGCGGTCCCGGGCGGCGCCGGCGAGCCCGGCATGATGCACGGCCCGGCACCCCGCCGCACGGGACAGCAGGGCATGGGGGCGATGATGCGCTATCACATGCAGATGATGGAGACGGAATACGGTGCCGCCGGCTCGACGCTGCGCGTCTCGGTCAAGCTGTCGGACGGAAGCTGGCTGAACCTTGCGACCTTCGCGCCGCCGGAGCCGCCGTTCTGGTCGGGCCGGCTGGTGCTGTCGCTGATCGTCATGGCGGCATCGGTCGCGCTGCTTTCGGCCTGGGCGGTGCGCCGCATGACCGGACCGCTGGAGGAGATCGCGGCGGCGGCGGACCGGCTGGGCCGGGACGTGCAGGCGCCGCCGCTGCCGGAAAAGGGCGCCGGCGAGGTGCGCCGCGCCGCCCATGCGTTCAACCGGATGCAGCAGCGGCTGCGCGGCCTGCTCGACGGGCGCATGCGCATGCTGGCGGCGATCAGCCATGATCTGCGCACGCCGATCACCCGGCTGCGGCTGCGCGCCGAGCTGATCGAGGACGACGAGCAGCGCGAGAAGACCCTCGCCGATCTCGCCGAGATGGAAAACATGATCGCCTCGACGCTGGCTTTCGCCCGCGATGATGCACAGACCGAGGCGCGGGAGACCGTCGACCTTTCGTCGCTGGTGCAGAGCGTCTGCGACGACCTGTCCGACGCCGGACGCGACTGCAGCTTCGAGGCCGCGCCGCCGACTCCCTATCTGTGCCGGCCGCTGGCGCTGCGCCGGGCGCTGACCAACCTCGCCGAGAACGCGGTCGCCTACGGCGCGCGGGCGCGGGCCGCGCTGATCAAGGACGACAATCGCATCACCGTGCGCATCGATGACGACGGCCCCGGCATTCCCGAGGCCGAGCTCGCCCAGGTGTTCGAGCCGTTCTACCGGCTCGAGCGGTCGCGCAGCCGCGAGACCGGCGGCACCGGCATCGGGCTGTGCGTCGTCCAGTCGGTGGCGCAGGCACATGGCGGCGAGGTGCGGCTCTCCAACCGGCCGGAGGGTGGCCTCAGGGCCGAGCTGATGCTGCCCCTCTGATCGCGCTTGCCTTGCCCCGCGCGCGCCCGCTATGCGTTAATACAGGGACCGCGCGGAACAGGGAGATTCACAAGTGGGCGCCAGCGACGACAACATCTACGAGAGGGACCTGGACCGCAACGAGGCCAACCACCAGCCACTGTCGCCGCTGTCGCTGCTGGCCTGGTCGGAATCGGTCTACCCAAGTAAAACCGCGGTCATTCACGGTAAGCGCAGCTACACCTATCGCCAGTTCGGGGCGCGCTGCCGGCGCCTGGCCAGCGCCCTGACGAAACGCGGCATCGGGGCCGGCGACACCGTGTCGGTGATGGCCTTCAACACGCCGGAGCTGCTGGAGGCGCATTACGGCGTGCCGATGGCGGGGGCCGTGCTCAATGCCATCAACACGCGGCTCGACGCGCGCACCGTTGCTTTCATCCTGGAGCACGCGGACTCCAAGGTGCTGATCGCCGACCGCGAGCTGTCGGACATCGTCGGCCCGGCGCTGAAGATCCTCGGCCGCCCCATCGCCGTCATCGACATCGACGATGCGCTGGCCGAAGGCGGCGAACTGCTGGGCGAGCAGGACTACGAGGCGTTCCTCCAAGAGGGCGACCCGGCGCATCCCATCGCCCTGCCGGCGGACGAATGGCAGGCGCTGTCGCTGTGCTACACCTCGGGCACCACCGGCGATCCCAAGGGTGTCGTCTACCACCATCGCGGGGCATACCTCAACGCCATGGGCAACGCCCTGGTGTTCGGGCTGAACCGGCGGTCGGTCTATCTGTGGACGCTGCCGATGTTCCACTGCAACGGCTGGACCTACACCTGGGCGGTGACCGCGGTCGGCGCGACCCATGTCTGCCTGCGCAAGGTCGACCCGGCGCTGATCTTCCCGCTGATCCGCGACCATGGCGTCACCCACATGTGCGGCGCGCCGATCGTCCTCAACATGCTGGTCCATGCACCGGTCAACATCCGCCAGACCTTCGACCATACCGTCGATGTCGCGACCGGCGGGGCGGCACCGCCGAGCGCGGTGATCGCCGGCATGGAGCGCATGGGCTTCCGCGTGATGCACCTCTACGGGCTGACCGAGTCCTATGGCCCGGCCACCTTCTGCGCCTGGCAGGACGAGTGGGACGGGCTCGACCTCGAGGAGCGGGCGGCGCGCATGGCGCGCCAGGGCGTGCGCTACCCGACGCTGGCGGCGCTGTCGGTGCGCGACCCCGAGACCATGGAACCGGTGCCTGCCGACGGCGCGACGGTCGGCGAGATCATGCTGCAGGGCCACACGGTGATGCGCGGGTATCTCAAGAACCCGGAGGCAAGCGCGGCGGCGTTCCGCGGCGGCTGGTTCCACACCGGCGACCTCGGCGTGATGCACCCGGACGGCTACATCGAGGTCAAGGACCGCTCCAAGGACATCATCATTTCCGGCGGCGAGAACATCTCCTCGCTCGAGGTCGAGGAGACGCTGTTCCGCCATCCGGAGGTCATGGAGGCGGCCGTCGTCGCCAGGCCGGACGACAAGTGGGGCGAGACGCCGTGCGCCTTCGTCACCCTCAGGCCGGGCATGGAGGGGCGGGTCACGGCCGACGACATCATCGCCTTCTGCCGCGACCGCATGGCCCACTTCAAGTGCCCCAAGACGATCGTCTTCGGCCCGCTGCCGAAGACCTCGACCGGCAAGATCCAGAAATACGTGCTGCGCGAGCGGGCGAGGGAGATGTAGGGCGGTCCGGGTTCGCGCGGGCTCATCCTTGCACCGCAGGCGCGACTTCACCCTTCGAGACGGCGCGCCGCGCCTCATCACGAGAAGACCTTTGCGCCAAACGCCAATTCGTCATTGCGAGGCGCGAAGCGCCGCGGCAATCCAGATGGCCCGGCATCCTGGATTGCCGCGTCGGCCTTCGGCCTCCTCGCAATGACGATCTGGAGTTCCGTGCAAAGGGCTCCAGGGTGAGGGCACAAGCATTGGAGCCTCATGCTTATGGCTCTTGCACCGGCTGAAAGATGGAGCGTCATTCCGCGCGCCATCTTTCAAGGCGGAGGCTGATGCAGCGCCCTCCCCAACCCCTCCCCCATGGTGGGTTCGCGTTTCCCACAGCCCATGGCGCAAGGGAGAGGGGCTCGTTCATCGTGCCTGCGCCGATAAAGCCCCTCTCCCTCGCATCGGTGATCCGCGGTAAGGCTCGACCCTGCCATGGGGGGAGGGGTTGGGGAGGGGGCGAAACCCCCGCGGAGCCGGGATCAGCCCTTGGTGCGAGCGAATCCAGCATGGAGCGCGGCGGCAATTCGGCGTGGCGGCCGGGACTCTGGATTGGAACGTCCTTCGCCGGCCCGTACCGCCCCCATCAGAACAGAAAACTCACCCCCGCGGCGACCGTGTGCAGGGTGATGTCCTGCTCCCAGCGGAAGGTGTTGGCGCCGGAGGTCCCGGCCATCCGGATCTCGCCGAAATCGTAATAGGCGTACTCGAGGCGCAGGCTGGTCCGCTGCGTGAACGCCCAGGCGATCCCCACACCGGCGGTCCAGCCCGATTCGAGGTCGTCGTTGACGGCATTGATCGTGGTGGCGCTGCAGGCGCCGGTGGTGCAGGTATCCTTGACCGACCAGTCGAGCGCCGCGAAGGCGACGCCGCCCTCCATGTAAGAGAGGATGTTCCCCGGCGCGAAGCCGATCCGTGCCGTGACGTCTCCATAAAGTCCGTCGCCCTGCGTGGCCACGGTGTCGAGGCCCGGCGATCCCGGGTCCGGCGCGTCGCCCTCGATGGCCATGTAGCCGAAGCTCGCCTCGACGCCCATGACCAGGCGGTTGGATTCCCAGTTGAGCCCGGCGTGGAGCCCCGCCAGCGCGCCGTCCACCGAGTATCCCCAACTGTTGCCGGGGCCGTTGTACGCGACCGGGTTGCCCGGGTCCTCGACCGCGTCATTGTCGCCCCAGCCGTAGCCGGCATGGACGCCGAGATAGAAGCCGTCCCAGGGCGATGGCGTGAAGCGCAGCCGGCTCTGCGCCGCCGCATCGCCGGCGCCGATCCCGAGCAGACCGGCAACCAGCACGAATCCCGCCACCAGGCGAACCGGACCATAGTGCATGGGACATCCTCCACCGTGTTGCCATCGAACGAACGGACCGCGATCGCGCCCATCATACCGCATCCGACGGGCGAGAAACAGCGCCGCGCCACACGGGGCGCGATCCTCTGCCTATGCGGGCGCCAGCGCGAGGCCGGCGACGATCTCGACCTGGGGCAGTTGGCGGAAATAATCCGGGCTGAGACGGATCTTGGCGGCGCGCGTGCCGGCGCCGAGGATGACGAAGGGGCGCTCCATGACGCGGGAGTCGACCCACAGCGGCAGCTCCGGCGGCAGGCCCGGCGGCGTCACGCCGCCCAGCTCCATGCCGGTGACGCGTCTTGTCTCCTCGGGGTCGGCGAAGGAGACCTTGCGCGCGCCCAGCTTCTTGCGCACCGTCCGGTTGACGTCGAGCCGCGACGTCGCCAGCACGACGCAGGCGACGAACTTTTCCTCGCCCGTCTTGGATTTCACCACGATGGCATTCGCCGAATCCTCGAGCGCATGGCCGTAATGGGCGCAGAAGACGGCGGTGTCGGCGAGTTCGGGATCGCACGACAGAATCTCGTAGTCGACCCCCGAAGCCGCCAGCGCCGCACGCACGGACGGGGGAACCTGCGGGGCTGCCTCGTTCATCCGCCAAAGTCTATCGCCGCAGACAGGGAATGAAAATCCTGCGTTTGGGGAACGTTAACCAGCCTCGCGTAGGATGGCCAGTCGAAGCTGGTTGCGCCCCGCGCCACGCGGGGGGCGAAGGAGCGTTGCATGCGACACCCCATCACGGCGGAGACGCGGCTCGTCGGGCCGCTGACGCGGCTGCACCGCCGCTATTTCAAGCCGGACGATCCCCATGGCTGGGCCGACTACCATTGCGTCGAGGAGCCGGAGGGCACGCTGTGGGTGCACACCCACGGCCTGCGCCGCTGGCAGCTGCCCGACCTGGAATTCACCGGCGTGCCGCCGGACATGCTGGGCTATGCCCACCAGATGCTGTTCGAGATCGTCGCCCACGCCAAATCGAAGCTGCCGCTGGCCGCCGAATCGGACATCGAGGGCGTGTTCTCCGCCCCGGTGCAGAGCTTCCGCCAGATGGCGACGCTGCGCTGGGCGCCGCACGACGACCCCGACCATCGCGAAAGCCTGCGCATCGTCGACTGGGGCCACCCGGTCGAATCGGGCTTTCCGCGCCGCCTGTTCGTCTCGCACATCGCGGCCTGGGCCGATCTCGCCGAGGATCCGTCGCGCAAGGAGGCGCTGTGCCGGCGCGCGCTGGCGCTGTTCCCCGGCTGTTTCCTCGAGATGGGCGCGGGGGTCGACGTCAGGCCGGGCAAGGCGGATCTGACCGACCTGCAGCACCGCGCCAACCTGTCGGTCTACCTGTCGCTGGCACAGGCGCTGTTCGACCAGGACCGCCCGGCGGAGGCGATCGGCTATCTCGAGGAAGCGATCGCGCGCTGCCCGGGATGGGCCCAGACCTACCGCGACTATCTGGTCAAGAAATACCGCCGCAAGGACGCGTTCATGAATTTCTGGCGCGATGCGGACCTGAAGGAGATCTGCGCCCGCCGGCGCCCCGCGAACACCAGCGGCCCGCTGCCCCGGCGCAAGCCGAAACACACCGCGACCCGCGCGCAGAAGCCGCAGCGGAAGCGCAAGTCCGCCTGAGGCGTCGTGGCGCCATGGCGCCATGGCGCCAGACCGGTATGCCGACGTCCTGAGCGTGCGCCACGACCCGGAGAACACCCGGCGCCCATTTGGAATTCCTTAATCTGTCTGACCGTATCGTTAACGGACGCAGTCGCCACCCGCGCGCAGGGCGGCGAAGGAGGCAGATTTGGAGCATTCGCTGAGAGGCAACGTGCGACTGGTCAGCCCGATGGCGCGGTTGATGTACCGCATCTTCGGGCGCGGCAATCCGCGCGGATGGGCCGACTATCACTGCGTCGTCGAACGCCGCGGCACCCTGTGGGTGCATTGCCACGGGCCGGCGAGGCGCGGCGGCGCCAACCTCGAGTTCGTCGGCGTGCCGGTGGAATTGCGCGCGCCGGCGCTGCAGCTGATGTTTGCCCTTATTGCGCAGATGCGCACCGGACGGGACTTCCGGGCCGACGCCGATTTCGCGGCGCCGCTGTCGTCGCGACAGCAGGCGTTCATGCAGATCGGCACCCTGCGCGCCGCCGCCTGGAGCGACCGCCACCACGCCGGCATGCTGCGCGTCGTCGACTACGGCGAGCCGTTGCAGTCCGGGTTTCCACGGCGCCTGTTCGCCGCCCATCTCGTGGCCCGCGCGGCGCTGGTCGGTACGCCGGAGCGCCGGGCCGCCATGTACCGCCGCTCGCTCGACCTCTTCGCCGGCGAGTTCACCGAGCCGACGGACCGCATCGGCGCCGACGGCGGCGATGCCGACCTCACCGAGCTGCAGAACCGCTGCAACATCCTGGCCTACACCGGCCTCGCCGATGCGCTGTGCGAGCAGAACCGCTTCAGCGACGCCTGCGGCATCATCGTCGACGCGATCGCCCGCTGCCCCTCCTGGGCCGAGTGGTACCGCGAACGCCTGCTGCAGTCGGAGGAGCCGGAGACGCAATACACGCGGTTCTGGCGGGACACCGACCTCAACGAGATCGCGCTGCGCCACCAGCCGGAGGCGACGCCCGCGCCGGAAGGCAAGGCGCCGACACGCCCGCGCGGCAGCGGCGCCGGCTTCGGCAGCCGGGCGCCCGACCCCTATGACGATTTGCTGAAGCGCGGGTAGGGGGAACGCGCGCCCCTCGACCAGACCGTGCGACCTCACCCTTCGAGACGGCTGTTGCCGCAGCCTCCTCAGGGTGAGGCACGCGTATGGGAGCCTCATGCTAAGGAGCGGCGGAGCCGCGTCTCGCAGAATGAGGTCGCTCGGGCGTCGCGAGGCAGATTTCCGTCTTCGCCCCGAAGATCTGGTGGGTCGCCTTACGCCGGCGGCACGGGATGGTACCGGCCGTCGGTGCCGAGGAATTCCTTGCCCTCGTCGCGGTAGAAGGTTTCGGCGCCGGCATCGCGCAGGATCGCCAGCATGTTCGGCACGGGCCGGTGGTTCTGCTCGAGCCGTGTGATCACCGCCGCCGGGTCGAGCGCGTCGAGCAGCTCGAACGGCCCCTGCTTCCAGGCGAAGCCCCAGCGCATCGCCCGGTCGACATTGACGATGTCGTCCGAGATCTCCGGCACCAGCGCCGCCGCGTACGACAGCGTGCCGCCCATCAGCGCCCAGGCGAAGCGGCCCTCGGCATCGTCGGCCGCGAACAGCGAGCGGATGTCGCCATGCGCCGACGCCGCGTCTTCGGCCGGCCGCCAGGCGCCGGTCATGAGGTCGAAGGTCTCCTTGCTCCGGCTGCCGTCCGCGTTCTTGGTCAGCTTGTAGAACCCGCCGCCCGACTTGCGGCCGAGCTGGCCGCGCGCCAGCATCTCCTGCTCGGCCGGCGGCAGCCTAAGATAGGCCCGGCCGGGGTCGTCCGCCGGCAGGTTCATCTCGAGGTTCCTCGCCACGAAGTCCATGACGTCGAGACCGATCAGGTCGATCAGCCCGTACAGCCCGGTCGAGGGCAGGCCGACCGGCGCCCCCATCACCGCATCGACCCTCTCCATCGACAGGCCGGACTCGAGCGCCGCGCGCGCCTTGTGCAGGCCCGACAGCATCCAGAAGCAGCCGATGCGGTTGCCGATGAAGTTGACCGTGTCCTTGGCGTGCACCACGCCCTTGCCGAGCCGTTTGCCGCAGAACTCGGCGAACGCCTCGATCACGTCCGGCGTCGTCTCGGCGCCCGGCACCAGCTCCATCAGCTTCATCACCTTCACCGGGTTGAAGAAGTGGGTCACGGTGACGTCGCGGCGCAGCCGCTCCGGCATCCCCTCGGTGATCGCGCGCAGCGGAATGCCCGAGGTGTTGGTGCTGACCACCGAGCCGTCGCTTCGCAGCGGCTCGAGCCTCTCGAACAGGGCACGCTTGGTTCCGAGGTCCTCGATCACCGCCTCGCAGATCCAGTCGTAGTCCCTGATCCTTTCGAGGTCGTCGAACGAGCCGAGCGCGATGCGGCCCGCGGCCTCGGCGTCGTCGACGGCCGGCGGGCGGCCGTTGACGATACGGTCCAGCGATTTCTCGGCCGCCTCCAGGTTCACGTCCAGAAGCAGCACCCTGCAGCCGGCCTGGGCGCAGGCGCCGGCGATGCCGCTGCCCATGGTGCCGCCGCCGAGCACGGCGACCGACTCGATGCGGCGGGTCATGCGCTCACACCCCCTCGACGATGACCAGCAGCCGGTCGGCGGCGCCCTCGGCGAAGGCGACGGCCTCCTGGTATTCGCGCGAATTGTAGCAGGCCTGGGCGGCCTCCACCGACGGGAACTCGACCAGCACGTTGCGGGGGTATTCCGCGCCCTCCAGCGTTACGAAGCGGCCGCCGCGGGCCAGGAATTTGCCGCCGTGCTGCGCGATCGCGGGACCGGCCCGCTTGGCGTATTCGCCGTAATTGGCCTCGTCGGTGACCTTGACCCGGGCCATCCAGTATGCGGGCATCTCGATCCTCCTGTCGGTCCGATGAACGTTGCGGGCAGACTAGGAAGAATCCTCGTCCGGGGAAAGCCCGTTCGGCTCGGGGTGATGCGCCAAGAACAGACATGATAGGTAAGGTTCACCCATCCTTCACGAACGCAAAGAATAATGCCTGCATAGCCATGAGATCGCTAAGAAACTGCCCCTCCTGCGGAAATGAGGGGATCAGAATCTTCGACCGCCTGTTCCTCCCGGCCTGGCGATCGATTCATTGCGGGTCCTGCGGCGCCACGTTTCGTCTTGTTCGGATCTGGCGATGGATCCAGATCGCCGCAACCGTGTTCGTCGGACTGCCGGCGCTATACGTGATCTACGGGTCCCCCGAGCCGTCCCACCGCATTGCCGCGCTGATCGTGCTCGGCGCTGTCCTGCTCCTGCATGCCTATCAGCCGATCGTGCAAACGGGCCGGCTTGATTGAGTCTCACTGATCTCCCCCTCAACGCCCTGCCATCGGGCTCGATTGTGTGATATCGACGCGGCGTCAACACATTGGGAGATCACCGCAGATGACCGTCCGCAACGGCCGCGAGTTCCTGTCCATCCCGGGTCCCACGACGGTGCCCGACGAAGTGCTGTCGGCGATGCACCGGCCGGCGGTCGACATCTATAGCGGCGAGCTGGTCGGCATCACCGGGAGCTGCCTTCAGGACCTCAAACAGGTGTTCCGCACCGAGGGCCACATCTACATCTATGTCGGCAACGGCCACGGCGCCTGGGAAGCGGCACTGGCCAACGTGCTGTCCCACGGCGACACGGTGCTGGTGCTGGAAAGCGGCCGCTTCGCCGTCGGCTGGGGGCAGATGGCCGAGGCCATGGGGGCGAAGGTCGAAACGCTGTCCGGCGACCAGCGCCGCGCCGTCGACCCGGCGGCGCTGGAGGCGCGGCTGCGCGCCGATGGCCAAGGCCGCATCAAGGCGATCCTCGTCGTCCAGGTCGACACTTCATCCGGCGTCGTCAACGACATCCCGGCGCTGCGCCGGGCCATCGACGCCGCGGGGCACGGGGCGCTCCTGATGGTCGATGCCATCGCCTCGCTCGCCACCATGGAGTTCGAGATGGACGCGTGGGGCGTCGACATCGCGGTGACCTGCTCGCAGAAGGGGCTGATGCTGCCGCCGGGCCTCAGCTTCGTGGCCGCCGGCACGCGCGCGCTGGCGCGGCACGGCGTTGCCGGGTTGCGCACCCGCTACTGGGACTGGACCGAGCGCGACGATCCGATCCACTACAAGAAGTACTGCGGCACGCCGCCGGTGCACATGCTGTTCGGCCTGCGCAAGTCGCTCGACATGCTGCTGGCGGAGGGGCTGGAGAACGTGGTCCGGCGCCACCGCATCCTCGCCGACGCGGTGCGGGCCGCGGTCGCCGTGTGGGCCGAGGGCGGCGCCATGGAGTTCAACATCACGGCGCCGGCCGAACGGGCGCCCTGCGTGACCACCATCCTGATGGAAGGCGGCCACGACGCGGCGCCGCTGGTCGCCTACTGCCGCGAGCGCTGCGGCGTCGTCCTCGGCATCGGCATCGGCGAGCTCTCCGGCAAGGCCTTTCGCATCGCCCATATGGGTCACGTCAACGCGCCGATGGTGCTCGGCACGCTCGGCGTCGTCGAGACCGGCCTTACCGCCCTCGGCATCCCGCACGGCGCCGGCGGCGTGCAGGCCGCGGTGGAGAGCCTCGCGCGGGCCGTGCCGGGATGAGGGGCGAGTGACACCAACAGGACCCGTGCCAGAAAAACGGGGCGCCGGGTTGCCCCGACGCCCCAGGTCTCGGGTACGAATCCCGGATCTTCAGTAACCGCCCTTGCGGGCCGGCTGCACCACGACCTTCGTGAGCACCAGGTAGACGAGGCCGGCGATAACCGCGGTCGGCAGCGACGCCGTCACGTATTCGTACGGTGCGCGGCTCTCGTAGGTCAGCGGGTCGAGCAGGTAGATGTAGACGAAGAAGCCGACCACCATCGCCGCCAGCGCCGCGATGTTGAATCCGCCCCAGTAGGCGTAGGCGGAATCCGCCGAGCGCTCGTACAGCGCCCGGACGCTGATCTTCTGTCCCCGCAGGACGAAGTAGTCGACGATCTGGATCGCCACCAGCGGCGCGAAGGTGACGCCGATGAACGCAAGGAAGGTTCCGAAATTGTTGAAGAACCAGTCCTGAATCACGACGCAGACGATGGCCACCGGGATCAGCGCCAGCAGCACCGTCATACGCCACGACAGCCGCCCCATCGCCGGGATGTGCTTGAGTCCGACCGCCGAGGCGTAGACGCCGATCACCGCGGTACCGAAGTTCGCCGCCATGACGAAGACAAGGGCCACCGCGCCGTTGAACGGCCCGCCCAGCTGCACCAGCCAGGCCGCCGGGTCCGAGGTGCCGAGGGCAAGGATGGCGGCAAGGCCGATGACGCTGAGGATCGGGACCGGCAGACCCATGCCGAGCATCGACGGCAGCGTCGCCGTATGCGCGTTGGGCGCGACCCGCACCATGGCGCCGATATACGGCCACCACGACAGGAGGCTGACGATGCCGATTTCGAGGCCGGTGGTGTAGTCCCACAACAGGTTGCCCGAGGCGTAGGCCGGCTTGGCCGCCTCGATGGCGGTGCCCTCCTTGGTCAGCAGCATGTAGACCATCCACAGGCCGACGCCGACGATGAACACGAACAGGATCTTCGAGATGCGCTCGATGCCGGTCGCCCCCTTCAGGAGGATCAGGAAGACGATGACGCAGGCCAGCGCCGTCGCGATCGGGATGATCAGCGCCTCCGAGCTTGGCGAGGCGAGGCCGAGGACCACGAGGAACTGGTTCACCGACTTGCCGAAGAAGATCAGCAGCAGCGAGTTCCAGCCGATGATCGAGGCGTATTGCAGGAACACGGTGATGACCCAGCCGCGGTTGCCGAACTGCGGCTTGGACGACGAGATCGAATCGATGCCGTAGCGGGTCGCCATCGGCACCACCGCCAGCGTGACCAGCAGCATGCCGATCATGCTGCCGGCGGTCATCGAGGCGAACCCCATCTTCAGGTTCAGATAGTAGCCGACGTATTCGCCGATGATGTAGCACCAGGTGGCGGAGGCCGCGACCAGCAGCACGATCCACAGCTCCAGCTGGCCCCATGTGCGCTCCGACTTGAGCAGCGGCCACGCGCTCTCGTCGACGGTATCATAGGATTGCGTGACTTGGTCGCTCATCACATCCACCCCCAGATCAGCAGCAGAACGGGGCCGATGACGCCGAGCAGGGCTAGCCACGCCCAGTCGGCGCCGGTGAAGCCCGCGCCCTGGTTGGCCGGATCTTCGAGTTCGCCGATCCGCCGCTCGAGTTCGGCGGGAAGTTGCTCATGGGCCATGATGCGTTCTCCTTTCCTCCCAGATGCGATCGATACGGTTGTTGCCAGTCTTACGTGTCGCCGTCCGGACAGGCCTCGGCGTCCGAATAGGGGAACCACCAGAAATCCTGGGCGGCGCAATCCGGGTCGATCATTGCCAGCTTCGTATGGCGGAAGGTATCGAGCCCTTCCGAGCCCAGCTGGCGCCCGATGCCCGACATCTTGCGGCCGCCGAACGGCCCGGCGTCGTTGTCGAGGAGCGGCGCATTGACCCACACCATGCCGGCCTCGAGCTCGTTGACCGCGCGCGTCGCCTCGCCGAGATTGGTCGTGTAGACGTTGGAGCCGAGCCCGTATTTGGAGCGGTTGGCAAGCTCGATCGCCTCGTCGAAGCTCGACACCTTGCAGATCGGCATGGCCGGGCCGAAGCTCTCGGCGTTCATGAGGTCCATGTCCGGGGTCACGCCGGTCAGCACCGTCGGTTCGTAGAACCAGCCCTTGTTGAAGCCGGCGGGCCGCTGGCCGCCGGTCGCGACCTCGGCGCCCTGCTCGCGGGCCCGCGCCATCACGCCCTCGAAGCGGGCGCGCTCCTTCTCGGTCACCATCGGCCCGATGTCGACCTTGCCGAGCCCGTTGCCGATGCGCAGGGCCTTCGCGTTCTCGACCGCCCTGGCGACGAATTCGTCGTGAATGCTCTCGTGGATGAAGAATCGCTCGCCCGACGTGCAGACCTGGCCGCAGTTGAGGTAGGCCGCGAACACGGCCCCGCGCACCGCCATGTCGAGCGGCGCCGACGGCATGACGATGAAGGGATCGTTGCCCGACGCCTCGATGAGGCAGTGCTTGAAGGTCTCGGCGCAGGCCGTGGCGACGGCCTGTCCGGTCTCGATGCCGCCGGTAAACGCCACCATGTGGGTGTCGGGGCTCGCCACCAGCTGCTGGCCGACGCGGCCGCCGCCGGGCACGCACTGCACCAGGCCCGCCGGCAGCGGCTCGAAGCACTCCATGAACTTGAGCGAGGTCAGCGTGGTCAGCTCCGACGGCTTGAGGATCACCGCGTTGCCCGCCGCCAGCGCCGCCGCCGCTTCCCATGCGAACAGCACCAGCGGGTAGTTGAACGGCAGGATGATGACGACCGTGCCGAGCGGCTCCTTGACCGTGAAGTGGAACTGGTTGTCGACCGCCGGGCCGATCACCTTGCCGGCGTCGTGACGCGCGACCTCGGCGTAGTAGTCGATGGCGCTGGCCGACCAGTCGACCTCGTCCGCGGTCTCCTTGTACGGCTTGCCCATCTCGCGCGTCAGCATCTCGGCGAGCACGGGCTTCATGCGCCGCATCCGTGTCGCCACCTCGTGCAGCGCCTCGGCCCGGCTCAGCGGGTTCTGGCGGTTCCAGGCGCGCTGCACCGTGTTGGCCCGGGCGATCACGGCCTCGATTTCCGCCGCCGCGGTGTCGGGCAGGCGGCCGATGACGTCCTCCGTGGCCGGGTCGATCACGTCGAACCCGTCCGACGCCTTGCTTTTCGTGAAGTCGGCCCCGTCGAAGAAGGTGCCGCTCAGCCGTTTCAGTTCGTCGATTGCACTCATGTTGGTACCTCGTTCCTGATCCTGCGGGGCCGGGCGCCCGGTCTAGTAGCTGGGCGGCGTGATCGACCAGATCACCACCGTCTCGGTATTGCCGGGATTGCGGTAGCGGTGCGGCAACGTACTCTGGAAGTTGAAGCTGTCGCCCTCGGCCAGCACGAAATGGTCGGTGCCGATCCACAACTCCAGCTGGCCCCGGATGACGATACCCGCCTCCTCGCCCTGATGGGTGTACGGTTCCTCGCCGCTGCTGGCGCCGGGCTCGAAGCGGCTGAGCAGAAGCTCGATCTGGCCGTTGAGGCTCGGGGTCAGCAGCGAGTCGGTGATGCCGGAGCGGAAGCGCAGGTGCCGGCGGCTGTCCTTGCGCACGATGTACTGCCGCTCGCCGGCGCCGACGCTGTCCGGCGCCTCGAAGAACCAGCTGATGTTCACGCCGAGGGCCGTCGCGATATCGCGCAGTGCCTTCACCGACGGGCTCGAGAGGTCGCGCTCGACCTGGCTGAGATAGCCGATCGACAGGCCGGTCTTTTCGGCCAGCTCCTGCAGCGTCGACTGCCGCTGCCGGCGCAGCAGGCGCATCTTTTCGCCGATGCCGAGATCGTCGCGCTCGGGCGTGTCCGAAAGGTCCGCCGACGCGGTCCGTGCCTGGCCGATACTCGCCATCCCCCCGGTTCCCTGCCAATGACGGCATCGACCATAACAACATTTTCACCCGGGCGAAAATCATTTCATGGATGTGAAGGCGGGCCGCGGGCCTGTACACCGATCCGGCGGCGCCCGCGGCCGGTTCCACCGCGGCGGTGAAGGCTCTAAGGTGGGGCGCCCGGCGGCATCGGTGCTTCCGTGGACGCGGGCATTTTTCCCGCATCGTCCATTTGGGCCACGTCAACGCGCCGATGGTGCCCGGCAGGCGCGGCGTCGTCGGGGCCGGCCTCGTCGCCCTCGGCATCCCGCACGGCGCCGGCGCCGGTGTTGCGAGAGCGGTCAGGGGCAGAAAGGCAAGCGCCGGATCGAGATCGGACTCGCGCGCGGCAGGTGGCGATGCTAACATTCTCTACCAGCGGGAATGGCCATTCGAGAAGATCAGGATCGATAAGTCCATACGTGCGAGCCGGCGGGTCATCGAGACGTGCGGCCCGCCGTGCCGGAGAGGGCCAGGAAAACACATGGCCTCAGCAGCGGGGATCCCGAGAACGGGAAATGCACCGGGACGAAGTGCAAAGCTGAGGAGTCGTCAGGTCCAAAACTTGTCGTCAGTCTCATGAGTGGCGCCGCCCTGCCCTGCGGTCGCCGTAGCCGGCCGCAGCTGCCGGTATTTTCAGCCGGCGACAACAGAGCGAAGTGCGGGAACAAGGAGGACGGAGAAATGCGACAAACGGTATTTGCAGGTGTCGCAGCGATCATGCTGCTTGGAGGTTACGGCGTTGCCTGGTCGGCCCCGCCGACGCCACAGGACACGGAACCACATACCAAGAACACACATGAGATGGGCCATGACCTGCAGGAGGGCACCTTTTCCGTGCCGGACGGGGAGCGCGTGATCAGCAGCGATATCGCCTTCCAGGGACGCTATGCCTACCAGGGCAACTACAACGGCTTCCGGGTGATCGACATCAGTGCGCCGGGCAATCCCAAGCTGGTCGCGCAGCCCGAATGCAACGGCGACCAGGGCGACATCGTGGTCTGGGACAACATCCTGGTCCGGTCCTGGAACACGAAACGGTCCGAGGATCGGGTGTGCGGCGACCAGATCGTGCCGGCCGGCTTCGAGGGCGTCCATATCTGGGACATCGGCGATCCCGCCAATCCGCTGCTGGTCGGCGCGGTCGAGCTGCCCTGCGGGTCGCACACCGCGACCATGGCCGGAATCGACCAGGGCGAGCTCATCGTCTACAGCAACATTTCGAGCAGCTCCGGCTGCGGCGTCGGCCTGGATCGGGACGGCCAGGATGCGCTGGGCGATTTCATGGATGTGATCGCCATTCCGCTGGACGATCCGGGCGCGGCCTACCTCACACACCGTGAGCCGCTGGCCGGTCCCGCGGATCCGGCCGTCCGTACCGGCTGCCACGACGCCGGGGTGATCCTCGGCGACGTCAACAAGGCGGTCTGCGCCAGCGCCGACACGATCAACGTCTGGGATATCACCAATCCGAGGGATCCGGAACTGCTGCTCACGATCACCGAGCCAGGGGTCGGCGACTCGACAACGAACGGGCGCTGGCATTCGGCCGGGTTTTCCTGGGACGGCGAAGTCGTGGTGGCCGGCTGGGAGCCGGGCGGCGGCGGTGCCGGTGAGTGCGAGGCCAGCGATCCGGACCTGGACAAGAGCCTGTTCTTCTATGATGCGACGACCGGTGCGCGGCTCGGCACCTGGGTGCTGGACCGCTCGCAGGGGGCGGACGAGAACTGCACCATCCACAACTACAACACGATTCCCCTGCGCAACGGCGACGATGTCGTTGTCATGGGCAACTACCAGGCCGGCGTGTGGGTCGTGGATTTCACCGACCCCGCGAACGCAAGGACCGTCGCCTGGGTCGACCCCGTATCGCTGGGGCCGGGCCCGTTCTGCGGCGGCAACTGCCAGATCGGGGGATCCTGGTCCACCTACTGGTACAACAACTTCATCTACGACAGCGACATCACGCGCGGGCTCCAGATCTTCGGGCTGAGCGACCGGGCCCGCGCCGGCGCGATCCGGCTGGAGGGGCTGAACCCGCAGACCCAGGAGTTCTCGATCAGATAGCGACGACGCGTCGGCGTCCCTGCACGCCCGGCGCGACAAGCGGCATTCCCTGCCTGTGTGGGGAATGCCGCTTTTCTTCCGGCCTCCTCGAACACGGGCGCAGCCCGCAGTTCGCGCTTCCTTCAGCTCCGCCTTCAAAGCCGTCTCCAACCCGATCGCGCTCCCACACCGCGGGAAACCGGTCACGTCGTGGGGCGCGCGCCACCCATTGCGGCCGCCGCCGTGCTGCCGCTAATCTGTCGGATAAGTCTTCCGGGCAGCCACAGCGGATCCCTCCCATGACCCTTCCCAAGCACCTGAAGTTCGACACGCTGAGCCTGCATGCCGGGCAGCGGCCGGACCCGGCGACCGGCGCCCGCGCGGTGCCGATCTACCAGACGACGTCCTACGTCTTCGAGGACACCGACCACGCCGCGGCGCTGTTCAACCTCGAGCGCGCCGGCCACATCTACAGCCGCATCTCCAACCCGACCGTCGCGGTGCTGGAGGAGCGCATCGCCGCGCTCGAGGGCGGCGTCGGCGCGGTGGCGACGGCCTCGGGCCAGGCGGCGCTGCATCTCGGCATCGTCACGCTGATGGGGCAGGGCGGCCACATCGTCTCCTCGTCCTCGCTGTACGGCGGCAGCGTCAATCTCATGGCGCTGACCCTGCCGCGCTTCGGCATCGAGACCACCTTCGTCAACCCGCGCGACCATGACGGATTCAAGAAGGCGATCCGCCCGGAGACCCGGCTCGTCTTCGCCGAGATCCTCGGCAATCCGGGGCTCGAGGTGCTCGACGTGCCGGCGGTC